>ENA-UOOK01000561-UOOK01000561.1-fermentation-metagenome-genome-assembly--contig:-NODE-561-length-49532-cov-8.731734_pt1 | contig 49532 bp, 42 predicted proteins | sample MGYA00245777_ERZ724023 | MGnify/ENA primary metagenome ERZ724023 (study PRJEB28704, sample SAMN03018312) | fermentation metagenome | biome: anthropogenic terrestrial biome; feature: soil; material...
GCCAGTAAAACAGGGCTTTGCCCGCATATGAAGAACCCCCGGCTGTGCCGGGGGGGTAACTATTGGAGGGTTGTATGAAACGGATTATTTCTCTACTGTTCTGTGCTGCACTTCTTTTATCAGTATCGATAACTGTACACGCCGATGGCGACGGAAACATGGATAATGGCGGAGGTGGCGGTATGGGAAATGGCTCAGATGACAGCTACTGGAACGACGACGACGGCATCCGCATTACTGTTATCCGGGTAAGTGATAACAAGCCAGTGTCGGTACCCTTTGATCTTACAAATTACAATGAAAATAACGTTACGCGCTCCTTCGTCCCCAAAAACAAGATAAGCTATCATAGTGGATCGTCGTTACAATCCAATTTAGGACAATATATTTATCACAAACCTTCAAAATCAGCGCCAAAAATTATTACCGAGAGCGGAAATGCGAACATCGCCGCTATTAGAAATTATTTTACAGATCGATTGGTTATTAACTATATTTGTGAGTGCATCGGAACAACCTACGAGAAACTGACAAGCGGTAACTACAAGCTCTTGCTTGAGCCTATCGCTTATTTTTATTTTCACGGCTATAAGTACGCTATGACGGCGACAGAGGCCGCCCTGTACGACCAGGCATTGTCCGGCGGTCTGCGGGCGGAGATGGTTTCCCTCACCCATCAGCAGCTTCCGCTTTCCATGTTCCTGGAGCACGCGGACCTGGGTTACCCTGCCTTTCAAGGCAATAAGTCCAGGCCGCAATCCGATTCCACCATCATCAACCAGCTTGGCATCGGAGTTGTAAAATTTAAGGACGACGGTTCCATGCCGCCGCCTTCCAACTCAAAAGTGACCTACCGCACGAATACCGATGTCGTCACGTCGGTGACGCTCAGCAGTGACGACGAAATCAGTCCGGACCATCCGGCCAGCGTCACTTTCCACATTGGCGGCGGAAACTATACCGTGACGAACATCGTGATACCGGCTGACGAGAGCCAATTGGTATGGTGTAAATGGCACACGCCGTCCGCACCGCAGACGATGGACATATCGGTTTCCGCATCGCAAGGCTATCTTGATATCGGCAGCATCACGGCTTCCGTCGTTTCCGTGGACGGCCATGAACCGCCTGATCCGACCGCAAACGACCGGAACGATTCCTTCACGGCCCCAGCCGTTCCCTCTCCCTCGACAGCTGCATCCAACACATGGGGTGTGTGGTCGGGGCAATGGACGCCGAATCCGGTGTGGCATGAGGATTGGGTTTGGATTTTGGACCCGGCTTCTCCCACCGGCGGACATTGGGAAGATAAAGGGGCATGGGTGGACGAAGGAAAATGGAGCTACAACTTTACCTCATACCGTGCGACGCTCTCGGCAAATATGAATCTGGAACCCGGCCCCAGGACCCCAAGCGCGCAGGGAAAGCATATGAGATCCGGGTATGGCGTTGCGATTACCGTCAACGGTGACCTCAGCACCAATGCGCCGCAATCGCACGTCACGTCCCCGCAGACTGCGCTCTCTTATTTCCCGGAATTCCAGTATAAACAATACTGGCGTCACCTGGACTGCGCATTGTCAGGGACGTCAGCTTCTTTGATGTATAAGAAGAACATTTACTCAACCTATGGCGACCGGGTGCACTTCACGCCGCTCTGGTACCCCGACGGCAAGTATACCGTTTATACCTATCTGGAGGATGCCTGGACGCCGGCTGGAATGCTGAGTGAAAACCTGAGCGATTCTACAATCATCGGAGGTTCCGTCTACGACGATTGGCATATCGGGCCGAAAATGATAGAATGAAAAGCTATTTCCACGATCCACACAATTGAAAACGGAGACAATAAAAGCCCTGGATTCAGATTGCATGATCTGTCCAAGGCCATATTGCCGCATGTAAATAATAATTGACTGTTGTCCGTCGTCGGTCGGTTTATTCGTTGTCCAGGGCTGAAAGAAGATCTTCCACGGATTTTCCGCTTGCCTGGATCTTTTCATACAGGGTATTGATTTCGCTTTCCTTCTTCTGTTTCAAAAGTTCCTGCTTCTTGGTTTCAAGATCCTTGATTTTAGCCTGATACTTTTCAATATCTGCATCAACTTTCTGAATTTGTTCGTCAATAACCTGGAGCGCTGTTCTCTTTTTACCGCGAGGCATAAAGATCCCTCCACCTTTTCCTTTTTCTTGCAGTATAACATATTGAAAGCCAAAGTCAATGAATGAAAGGTCGAAAATATGATCTTGAAAGCGTGTTCCAGATGTTAGCTGACCGGATTCGGCAAATACGAAAACAACGGCACCTGACGGAGACGGAAGTCGCAAAAAGAAGCGGGCATCCCGTCTCCACGATTCACGGAATCGAGAACGGCGACAACAAGAACCCCGGATTCAGGACCATGTATGATCTGTCCAGGGTTCTCAATTTTTCTCTGGACAAGCTGGCGGAAGAGCTTTATTCGAAGAAGTGAGGCGATAAAACGCAGTACGAAAAGCTAAGAGAACGGGAGAAAACATGAGGTCCCGATTCAAAGCTAAAACACAATATCTTGTATCTTGAGACAGCTGATTTTTTCCGCCAGAAATCAGCTGCTTTTCATTTTTACCGGAATTTCAGGCTTGACTTTTTCATGCCATCCCGGCGGTATGGGATGATACAAAACAACAGTTTAGGACAGGAAACGCAGAGCAGCGGGGCTAACGCCCCGGTAATGCGGCCCGGCCGAGAGGCCGGTCGGTTGCAAGCCCGCATTGATGAGGAAAGGAATTCTTAAAAAGGAGTGTCTAAAAAATGAGTAAAATTGCGATTACCTACGAAAAGGGCGGTGTGGCAAAAACCACCACTGCGGTCAATGTTTCGGCTATCCTGGCGGACCGGGGATATAAAACCCTGCTGATTGATCTGGACCACCAAAGCTACGCCACCAGTTATTACGGGCTGTACGACGAATCGCTGCCGGGCGTATTTGAGGTCATGCAGGGAACCGTTCCCGCTTCCCGGGCTATCCGGCCTACCGGAATCCAAAACCTTGATATCCTGCCGGCCACCTATGCCCTGCGGGACATTGAGACAGTGCTGATGATGAAGCTGCGCCGGCAGGAATACACGCTGCAGGCTGTCATGAAGGATGCGGACACAAAGTACGATTACATCCTGATCGACTGCCCGCCAAGCGGAGAGCGCGTCAAGACGAACGCCCTCGCCTACGCAGACTATGTGCTGCTCCCCACAATCCCGGACGACTATGCGATTCACGGCTTGCAGTGCATGGCGGAAACCATTGTGGACATCAAGCAGGCTGTGAATCCCGCCCTTACCGTTCTTGGCGTCCTGATCACCATCGACGAGCACACCGTCAACAAGATGGCATATAAAAAGGCGCTGCGGGAGCAGACGATTTTCCCGTGTTTCAAAACTGCCATCCGGAAGAATACAAAACTGTCCGAAGCAATCAACGCCCACCAACCGATCAATCTGTATGAGCCGAAAAGCAGCGGAAACGCCGACTACAATGCGCTGACGGATGAGATCCTCGCAAAAACCGGCGGCTGAGGAGGGGGGATAAATCATGGGAAAACTGAATATCAATAATATTTCCGCGGGCCTGCAACAGGTAAAATCCGTCGCGGAATCGCTGGCGAACATATCGCATTATGAGCTTGTTCCGCTTGAATATATCGAACCGGCAGAGAAGAACCCTTTCTCGGAAAATGACGACGACCAGAGCCGATACGAAGTGGCGATGAGCATTCAGGCAAACGGGTTGATCGAGCCTCTCGCGGTAAACAAAAAATCCCCCGAAAAGTACACGCTGATTTCCGGGGAACACCGGTTTACGGCGATTCGGCAATACCTGTCGGATAAATTTTCGAAGATCCCCTGCATGGTATTTGAGGGGCTGACAGACGACGAGGCGGAACTGAAACTATACGAGGCAAACAATCAGAGGGAGTATACCGCCGAACAAAAGTTTAGGCGGTATCAGGAACTGGACGCTCTGCTTCGGAGGATGAAGGAATCCGGAACATACCACGGGGCGATTCAAAAAGGGCTGGCGGAGAGACTGGGCGTCAGTACACGGCAGATCAGAAAGTATCAGGCGGTAATGGAGCTTCCAGCGGAGAAACGGCAGGCTGTCATCGCCGGAAAGATCAGCATCAACGACGCCTCCAGGCCCGCAAAGCTCAAGACGGCATGGAATCCGGAGACGCATGACCGAAAGACGGGAGACGGAAAAAGCGGAACCGGTTCCGCTTTTGGGAAAGGCCAGCCGGAGGATTCCTTGGGCGGTAACGGAACCGGCAGCGCACAGGAAAGCGAAAATGCAGATTCTCCTCTATCCGACGATCAGATCAAGACCGCGATCAAACAGCACTACCTGGGGAAACAGGCGGATCTGTTCCTATTTTACCTTTTTCAAGTTCCCACGACGCAGGAAGCCATATCGGAGCTGAAGCCCGATTACGGTTACAGCGGCGGGACCGTAGCTTTTGAAAAGGGTTCCACAGGCGACTGTACCGCAAAACCGGCGCGTTTGGAGATCAACTGGGAAAGATCCAACGTCACGCTCACTTATTCTCAGGTTGACGCCAAGGTCCGCGAAATGATCCGCGCCGGCGAATGGATTTCCAGGGCACAGGCGGAGGACTTGATCCTCAAACATCTCGACGGAGGGGACCGGAAAAAATGAAGATCACGGTGAAAGGAATCCGTTTTCCAAAGAAAGGAGACACCGTCCTGCGGAGAGATCCGCGCACGCGCGCGGTCGCCAGCGTCGTCCTGGACGATGCCTTTATCATCAACGAAATCAGGGTTTGCCAGGGGCGACACCGGCTATGCGTTGTATTCGCGGAAAATCCCTATCCGATACATGTAGACCGCCCGGAGTATGTCGTCGTCCCGACCACGATGGAGGTGAGAAGACAAATCGAGGATGTCGTTTTATCCAGGTATCATGCGGCGATAAAAACCAGAGCGCAGGCGGCTGACTGATTTCAGCCGCTTTTTTCATCGCCAAGCAGCGGGGCCGGCGCCCCGCCCGTTTGGCCCGACCGAGAGGCCGGACGGTTGCAAGCCCGTAAACGCACCGAAAAATCATAAGAAAAAGGGGATAAGAAAAATGCAAGAACACATAAACGGCAGCTTTCGGCGGAAGGTCAATTTCGCGGCGGTTTCCAACGACGCATTAAAAGATCCCAAACTGTCACTGAAAGCGAAGGGGCTGTACGCGCTGATCCAGAGCTACATCACTATGCCCGGCCTTACTCTGAGTAAATCGCTGCTTCGCAGCAAGTGCAAGGAAAAAGAAAAAGCGTTCGACTCAGCATGGTGCGAGTTGAAAGACTGCGGGTATTTGAAGATCTACCGCACGCCGACGGGAAAAAACGACTGGTTCCAATACGAGTACGACCTGCTGGACACAGCGGACGATCACCTTCCATCCCTGATTACGCTCAACAAGCGCGGCGAGGTTACCAAGCAAAAAACGCCAAGTGAAAACCGCAATCCGCATCCCCCCCAAAAAGGGGGGAGTGGGAAAGACATATCAAAACGTGAGAAGGAACCTGCTCATTCTGCCGGAACCGGAAAACGGAAAAATGGAAATCCCCACCCCCTCCGAAACGGGGGGTATGGCAATTCCCATTCCCCCCGTTTCGCACCCTATGCCGGCGGCACCCCATGCGAAGCGCACCCTATGCCGGACGGGGGGGATATGAATAAGACTTTGACGGATAAAACTCTGAATTATAAGACTAAGAGCTACCATATTCCGTCAGTCTGTCAGTCCGGGAGCAGGGCCGCCGCTTTGACAGACGGACGGACGGATGAAATCCGCCGAGAGCTCCTAAGGCATATTGACTTTGACTGGATTGCGGAGACACATCCGCAGGACGCTCCGGCCGCGGAAACGCTGCTGAATTACATGGTGGAGATGCTGTCAACCCCGTTTACAAAGCTGCATGGGATGGACCAAAGCAGATATGCAATCAAAAAATGGCTCGACGATGTAGATGAGGAGGATATCGTCGGTTTTCTCGCCCACATGAGAGGGACGAAAGTGCAGGGAATCCGGAACATCAGCGCCTACTGGAAAAACTCTTTCATCAATTATCTCGGGGAAGAAAGACTCGCCCTTGCGACCATATGATCCGGACGCAGGAACAGGTGTCCAAATAATCCAACTGGAGGTCATGAGATGAAAGTTACAGAGGTACAACTGAGGATGATCCAGCAGCCCCGCCTGAAGGCAATCGCAAGTATTACGCTGGATTCCGTCATCACCATCGACGATATCAAGGTCATACAGGCGAAAAAGCGCCTGTGCATCATATATCCGCAGAATATCAACCGGCAGTACATCGTAGCCCCGCGGACGCCGGAAACCAGCGCGGAGCTTGAGAATGCCGTGCTCGCCAAATACAAAAATGAACTGGAATCAAAGGAGGGAAATCATTGTACGCAAATGATGAGATGCACCGGTGTTATGGCTGCTCCAAAGGCCGAGTGTGCCGTGAGTGCCTAAACTGGAGACAGGAAAAGTGCGGCAAGACGAACGGGAAGATCAGGTGCCCGCCGTGGGGGCTTGCGTGCGGCAGGTTTGAAGATCTGAGAGGCGGTAAAGATGCGGAAACGACATGAAGTCACCGTCACGGTGACCAGCCGGGAACTCATGCGGCTCGCGGAATGCGGCGACCGGATGACGGATTACTGCGATCCGGACGGTTCCCGCCTCATCACTGTTTTTTGCGGGCAGGATGGAACCGCGGTCCGCCTTGTCCTGGATCGGCGGAGCATCCTGGACAACTGGCAAAGATTCGGCCCATCCAAAATACTAAAGAGGAAAATATTTACCCTGGCACAAAAGCAGATACGGAGGTGTTCTTTTGTTCGGAATCGGGAAATCAAAAGCAAAGCGAAAGGAGTCGGATCTCCCGGCAGTAAAGCCGTTTGAAGATGAGCCGGACACGTGGAAGAATTACTCGGAAACCGAGCACGTCCGCGCATGGTATGAATTGGAAGCGCTCGCGAAGGGAGAGACGCCGCCCGCCGGTATTCCGGACGGACAGGAGCCTTTCCCTTTTTGTTTTGATGAAGCCCACAAGGGAAACCGGTGCGCGCAGTATGCGCTCGGCATGATGTACCTGACGGGCACCCTGATCCGGAAAAGCACGCTGCAGGCGAATATCTGGCTGTCTCAGGCAATGAAACAGGGAAGCCCGTTTGCCTGCTATGAGCTTGCGAAGATGCGCTTCCTCGGCATCGGGTTTGAGAAAGACGCGGAGTCCGCGGGGCGGCTCTATCAAAAAGCGTATGAATCTTTCACACAGATTGAAAAACGGACGCCGAATCAGGCGGTAGAGAAAATACTCGCCGCCGTGTGCAGGACCGGGACGGTTCCCGATTCGCGGGAGGCCGTTAGCTGGGAACAGCCCACAAAGCAAAACCGGCCGGCAGAGCCGGCCAGGCGGACGCAGCCTGAAAAAGAGGAACCGGTTCCGCAGCCGGCGCCAAAACCCATTGTTTCCACGGCAGAGCCGCATGACGCGGTTGCCCAAGATGGAATCCGGATGAGGGAAATCCCCGTGGAGTATGTCTTCCCCTCCCCGGATAACAAATACGCGGCGCAGGACACGGAACAGTCCGTTCACGCCCTTGCCCTGAGCATCCAGGTACACGGCCTGATCAATCCCCTGACGCTGCGCAGGATATCGGACAAAGAATACCGGATCATCGCCGGTGAAAAGCGGTTTCAGGCGATCACGAAGTACTTAAACTGGGACACCGTTCCCGCCGTCGTGAAGGAAAATCTCTCGGATAACGACGCCCAGCTGATGCTCAACGCCGCAAACCTGCATGTCCGGCAGTATACCGCGGCACAGAAGCTGCAGTTTTACATGGATTACGCCCGCCGGCTGAAGAAAAAAGGCAGCGGAGAACTCACCGGAAGCATGCAGCAGGAGATTTCAGAGCTCCTCGGGCTATCCTCACACCAGATCCGCAAATACCAGCGGATCGTGGAAATGCTTCCGGCGAGAAAGCTGCGGCAGATCAAAGCCGGGAAGCTGAGCATCGAAAGAGCCTATAAAATGACTTTTTCCTCTCGGGTTGATGAACGCAGCCAGTCCGGACGCGCGTCCGGACTCGGTGAAAAAGTGGACGTGCTTAGCGGCTTAAAAGCAGAGTGCGCTCCCGTCGATAAAGACGTACGCGGCGCGTCCGAAAATGTGCCCGGACGCACGTCCGGATCCAATCAAGAAACGGACGTGCGGGACGAACCGAAAGCCGGGCCGAATCCCGCCCTGCCGGACGTCCCCGGCGCGCCCGAAAATGTACCCGGACGCACGTCCGAATTCAATCAAGAAACGGACGCGTATTACGCAGATCCTCAATCCTACCGGGAAGCCGTTCAAATGCTTGTCCGCCTGCCGACCGTGCCGGGGGAATCCTGCGCGGTTCTCTGCGACGGCATCATCAAGATCGGCCAGGTCTATCGGATGGAGGTTTATAAGGACTCCCTGTTGATTTCCGTCCTGGTAGACGATCTGCGCAGACCATATCCGGCCTCGGCAATCGGCCGCACCCTTTTCCTCGGCTCCGATTCCTACCGCCTGGCGGAGGAGGCGATGACAAGTTCCTCATGACCATTGATCGCAAAGCCATTTTATAAACGCAAGCCAACAAACATGAATTTAATGGAGGTAGTAAAATGTCTGTCAAGAATGAAAAAAGCAAAGCGTCCGTAAAGTCCACGATGGAGAAAATCAAAGATTCCTTCGTCCGCTTCCTGAAACCGGCCGCATCCGCAAACAGACGGCTTTGCGCGGTGGTTTGCAACACGGACGGCGCGGCCACGGCGATGGACATCGCGCTCGACCTGGTGATCGGCGTCGTCCTCGGCGTGCTCGTGCTGGCGGCCCTGAAGAACCTGTTCAACGTGGACATTCTCCCGCAGGTAACCGATAATATCACGAACATGTTCAGCTGACCGATGACGAGGTTCCTGTTGATTCCGGCCCTGCTGACCGGCTATTTTTGCGACCGCGGCCTGGATCGGCTGATCCATCCCCCGAAATATCCCCGCACCGTTTATTTCTCGTTTCTGGCTTTTGCAGTCCTGTATTTTTCGCCGGGTACGCCGGCGGAACGTTTCCAGGGCTTTCTTTTTGCCCAGATGCTCATCGCGGCGGGGTATGTCGATCGGAAAACCCGGGAAATCCCGAACGTGCTGATCGCGTCGATCTTCCTTGTCAGCCTGATCCGGCCCGATCTGAAGATGTCCCTGCTCGGGGCGGTGTTCCTGTCTGCCCCGCTGTGGATTCTCGGCACGCTGATTCCCGGCAGCGTCGGCGGCGGGGATATCAAGCTGATCGCCGCCTGCGGAGCCGTCCTCGGCCCGGCCGGAATCTTCGCGGGGACCGCATTCAGCCTCATCGCGTTCCTTTTTTTTCTTCTGTTCCGATTCATGCTTCACAAAAAGCGGCAAAAAACATACGCGATGGCCCCCTGGTTGGGGATCGGTTGTTTCCTTGCTTATTTCCTAAAAATGAGGTGATTGATTCATGAAATTATTTCGGAACCGGACGTTCCTTGCGCTGCTCGCGATCCTTTTGGCCGCGGGCCTCTGCTTTGGTATCGCGCCCGCTCTCAGCAAAGCGTCCAATCGGCAGACGCAGATCGTACGCGTGGTGAAAAGCGTCCCGGAGGGAACCGCCGTCACGAAAGATATGGTCCAGACGGTCAGCGTCGGCAGCTTTGGTTTGCCGGCCAACGTTCTGAAAGCCCCGGAAAACGTCGTCGGCAAATACACGACCGCCGAGCTGCAGCCGGGGGACTACATCCTCAGCACAAAAGTATCGGACAAGTCCCAAAGCCCGTATCTGTCCAGCCTGGACGGGACGAAGCAGGCGATCTCCATCGAGATCAAATCCTTTGCCGCCGGCCTTTCCGGAAAGCTGCAGCCGGGCGACGTCGTTTCCATGATCGTGAGCAACTACGGACAGGGGAAGCAAACCCTTGCCCCGCCGGAGCTCAAGTATGTCAAGCTGCTGGCTGCCACCAACGCGCAGGGCGTCGACACCGACCAGGTCAAAAAAGATGAAAAGGACGATTCGGCGGCGCAGAAGCAGAGCATCCCGGCCACGCTCACGCTGCTTGTCAACCCGGAGCAGGCCGCGAAGCTGGTCGATTACGCCGCGAACGGTTCCCTTTACGCGACGCTCGTGTACCGCGGGACCGAGGAAAATGCGGATCAGTACCTGCAGGCCCAGCAAAGCTATTTCGACACAAAAGACGCCGGGGCGGATTCCGCGCAGGACGGCACAACCGGAACGCCGAACAGTACAGCCGGGACGGGGGGTGCCCCGACGAATGGCAGGTAAACAGATCGTCGCGCTGTGGGGAAGCCCCGGAAGCGGGACGACGCTGACCGCCGTGAAGATCGCCCGGGAGCTGGCAAGCCGGAGGAAAAGCGTGATGCTCGTTCTGGGCGACAGCGAAACGCCGTCCGTCCCCCTTCTTCTCCCGCAGACCGACGCCGGGAAGTCCCTCGGGCATCTGCTGTCCCTGCCGTCCGTCTCGCAGACCGATCTGTTCCGGCATTGCGTTCCGGTGGGGACTTCGCTGAGCCTGATGGGCTATATGTACGGCGAAAACGAGAAGACATGGCCGGAGTATTCGGAGCAGCGCGCAAAGGAGTTTCTCGACATCCTGAGGGATTCCGCGGATTACGCCGTGATCGACTGCCCCCATCACCTGCTCTCCAGCATCCTCACGGCCGTTGCGCTCGAGCAGGCGGGGCTGGTCCTCCGGGTGGTCAACGCCGACATTAAGAGCGTCGTCTTTGTAAAATCCCAGCGCCCGTTTCTGGCGGAATCCCGGTTCCGCTGGGAAGATCATATCAGCGTCATCAATAACGTCCTGCCCTTTCAGGACGTGCGCACGTATGAAGAAACATTCGGAGGAAAAGCTTATACGCTTCCGCATCTTTCCGCCCTGCAGCGGCAGTACGACGAATACCGCCTCCTGGAACCGATGGCGGGGAAGGAAGGGAAGCTGTATGAGACTGTGATCCGGAAGATCATCGAGAAGGAGATTGTGGAATGAATGACATATCCGGCCTGTACATGAGCCAGAGCGGCAGCATGGAATTTTCCAAGCTGCTGGATCAGGTGCAGGCATACCTATCTGAAAACTATAAGGAGCTCATGGTCGAGGGCGGAGCCAAAAATCCGCAGCAGACGAAGGCGTATATCCGGCAGTATCTGTCCGAACAGCGCCTCAGCGTGGACGGCATGCCCCGGGAGCAGACGGTGAACCGGCTTTACCGTGAAATGGCGGAATACTCGTTCCTGACGCCTTACCTCAATTTTGAGATCAGGGACGTCGAAGGAATTGAGATCTGCGCGTGGGACAACGTGTGGATCAGTTATTCCAACGGGACGGAGAAGCAGTCGGAGGAACATTTCTTTTCCCCCGAGCACGCGAGGAACGTGATCATCCGCCTTCTGCACCAGTCGGGCATTTCGCTCGACAACACGAAGCCGCTCGCAATCGGCCATCTGGGCAAAAACATCCGCATTACCGTGGACGGCGGGGGCGGGACGCTGGACGACGACGTCGGCGTCTCCGTCAGCATCCGATTCGTCAACCCGAATCATCTGTCCTGTGAGGATCTGATCCGGAACGGGACGCTGACGCCTGAAATGATGGGGTTCCTGGTTGCCGCCTACCAATACGGGGCGTCGATGGTGATCGCCGGAAAAACGAACTCCGGGAAAACAACCCTGATGAGCGACATTATGGCCAGAGCCGTCCCGGACGACAAGAAGCTCATCACGATCGAGTATGAGGACCGTGAATTCGACCTGATCAAGCGGGACGGGCGAGGCAGACCGCTGAATAAGGTCTTGCACCTGTGCACGCGGGAATCGGAAAAGCCGGAGCTGGCGATCACCGCGCAGCGGCTCGTGGAGTTTTCCATGACCATGAACCCCGCGTACTTCTGCCTCTCCGAGATCAAGGGCGGCGAGGCGTTTGCGACGATGGGGGCGTCCGAATCCGGCCATCCGACGATCACGACGACGCACGCAAGCTCGGCGGAGGACATTCCGAACCGGCTCGTGCCTCTGGCGTCGCTGGCCAGTAATTTCAGCGAGAAAACGCTGTATTTCCTTATGGCGCGCGCGTTCCCGATCCTTGTCTTTGCCCGGAAAAACGAGGACGGGAAACGCCGCATCGCGCAGATCTGCGAATCCGTGTACGAAGGCGGCCGCATCCGTGTCGTCCCTCTCTGGCTGTGGAGGACCGAATACAACGAGAAGGCGGGCGGGAAAACCGTCGTCCACGGCCGCTTTGAAAAGGTTCACAACATCTCCGAAACGCTGCGGCAGAAACTCCGGGAAAACGACATCCCGGAAAACGTGCTCCGTTCTTTCTTAACGGAAGAAGGAAAGGAAGGGATCTCCGCATGACCGCCCTTTATCTCTTTTCGTTTCTCCTGGTCGCCGCGGCGATCCTTTCGCTTCTCCGCATCGCTCCCGCCGACTTCCTGGACAGCCTCGCGGGCATGGCGCGGACGCTGCGTCCCAACCGGAAAGCCACGCTGAAACAGCAGATCAAAAAGAGCGTTAGGGAGAAGAAAATCGGCGGAATCCGCAAGATCTTCTCGGACGCCAGGAACGAGCTGGAGCTGACGCACCGCACCGACCGCCTGAGGTGGTATACCACGGCGTCGGTGCTCCTTTTTACGGCGGGGGTTCTGGTTTCCGCGCTGTTTGAAAACTATTTCCTGATGCCCGTGCTGGCCGTGGGGCTGGCGCTTTTGCCCTGGCTTTCCGTTTTACTCAACGCGGCGTCGTTTCAAAAGCAGCTGAACGGGGAGCTGGAGACGGCTCTCGGCATGATCACGACGTCGTATCTCCGAAACGACAACATCATTTCGGCGGTCCGCGAGAACGTCGGAAGCATCCACTACCCGATCCGTGAAATCTTTGAAAAGTTCCTGGTGCAGGCCGACCTGATCTCCAGCGACGTCACGAAGCTGCTGGAGGAAATGCGGGACAGCCTGGACAACACGGTGTTTCACGACTGGGTGGACCAGGTGATCCTCTGCCGGCAGAACAGGACGCTGAAAAGCACGCTGCAGCCGATTGTCTCGCGGCTGTCGACGGTCCGCGAAGTGACCGGAAAGCTGGAGAACCTGATGTACGAGCCGGTCAAGGAGTTCATTTCCCTGGCCGTCATGGTGGTTCTCAACTTCCCGATGATCCGGCTGATGTCGCCGCAGTGGTACGATACCATCACGCGCCGGACGGGCGGGCAGATCCTGATTGCGTTCACATTTTTCGCCGTGTTTTTCTCGCTCTGCGCCTGCATTACGAAAACGCGGCCGGCAGAGTACCGGAGGTAGTTTATGAAAGCACTGATATTTTTCATCTTTCTCTTTCTTGCGGTCGGCGTTTACCTGCTCCTCAGCGAGCTGCTGCACCTGCCGTCTCTCGCCAACACCCGGGCGGTACTCAAACTGACGCAGAAAAAGAAAGCGAGGGGAATCGACGCGCTGCAGGCCAGGCTTGCTTCCGCGCTGGCGAAACACATCCGCCTGAACGAGTACCGGCGCAGGACCATGACGGCCACGCTGAAATACGCGGGCATCGAGACGACGCCGGAAGCCTACTATGCCGGGATCATCGTCCGGTCGCTGCTCCGCCTCCTTCCCGCGGTCCTCTGCGCATTTACAATTCCCATAGGGATCGTCGTTTTTGTCCTCTGGGCGCTGAAAGGCTTTTTCGACGGGACGCGCGAGGCGCAGAACATCGTCGATGAAAAAAGGAACCGGATCGACGCCGAGCTGCCCCGGTTTGTGGAGACGGTCTCCCAGGAACTGGAGGCGAGCCGCGACGTCCTTTTGATCCTGGAAGGTTATCTGCCGAGCGCAGGGCCGCTGTTCCAGGACGAGCTGAAGATCACGGTCGCGGAAATGAAATCCGGATCACAGGAGCAGGCGCTGAACCATCTTGCGGGCCGCGTCGGCAGCGCCATGCTGAGCCAGGTCGTGCGCGGGCTGCTCGTCGTATTGCGCGGCGGGGACGGGATGCTTTATTTCACGATGCTCGCCCACGATTTTCAGAATCTGGAAAAGCAGGCGCTGGAAAAACAGGAACTGAAACGGCCGGATCAGATGAAGAAATACTCTTATCTGATGCTTGCCTGTTTCGTGGCCGCCTACGCCTATGTGATCGTCGTCCAGGTGGTTGGCGCGGCGCGCGGCACATGGGGGTGATGCGAAATGAAACTGCTGCGCTCCAAACGGGGCGAGATGCTGGTGACCGTGAGCGTCGTGCTGATGGTCGCCATGACCGTCGTCGCCTTTTCCACGAAGCTTTATCCGGTGTTTTTGCACAAACAGCAGCTTGATACCTACGCCGGCGAGCTCTGCCGGGTGGCGGAAATCTCCGGGCGCGTCGGCGACGAAACGGTCGCTAAAGAAGAAAAGCTGGACGCGGAAATGAAGATATCTCCGAACGTCGCCTGGAACACGTCGGGGAAGGTACAGCTGAACGGGGAAATCACCGTCACCTGTACCATGACGGAAAATATCGGCCTGTGGGGCGGCTTCGGATCGTTCCCGATTACGATCCAGGGCCGCGCGACGGGCCAAAGCGAGGTGTACTGGAAATGAAACCGCTGAGCCTGAAAGACCGGAAGGGGAACATGATCGTCCTCGCGCCGGTGCTTTGTCTTGTCCTGATGACCTTTTCGGCCTCTTTGTTCGAGCACTCCCGCCTGAACGGCATCGCCGGGAATACCCGGGACGCGGTTCAGGCCGCGATCACGCAGGTGTGCGCGGACAACAGCAAAAACGTGTATTCCGGCGTCCGCGAAGGATATGCCGGCGGGTACAAATTTGTGGACGCCGGCTGGAAGCCGGAAGTGACTTCGAGCGACATCATGGCGAAGGTGGACGCGAAGCTGGGAACGGCAAACGGCGTGAAGACGGCGGATGGGAAAACGGTATTCCGGATCTCCAACCTTTCTGTGAACGTCCGGAACCCGCCGCTCGCGCCGACGGGGACGGATGACGGGCTTACGGGCGAAGCGACCTACACGCTCACGGTGCCGCTTTCGTTCGGATGGTCTTCCCTCCCGCCGATGGTGATCCAGGTAAACGCCTCCTCCGCCTATTCCCCGCAGGGACCGGAAAGAGGAAATGCGGGGCAGCCGGATCCAGGCCAGCCGGTGACGCAGATCAGCCTGTCCGAAACCGATATGACGCTGGACAGAGGGGACACGGAAGTGCTGTCCGTGTCCGTAACGCCGGAGGATGCGGACAATCATGTGTCCTGGACCAGCACGGACAGCAAGGTCTGCACGGTCACCCAAACGGGCGCCGTCACCGGAGTAGACAGAGGGACAGCGTCCGTCGTCGCGCTCTCCTCCGAAGGGAAAATGGCTGCCTGCCGGGTAACGGTCGTGAACCCGGTGACGGGCGTTGTCCTCGACAAGTCGTCGATGACCATGATCCCGGGGGCGACCGCAAACCTGCACGCGGACGTGCTGCCCGGCGACGCCACGAACCGGGGCGTCCAATGGGCTTCGTCGGACAGTAAAATCTGTACGGTTGACAGTTCCGGAAAGGTCACCGCCGTGGAAGCCGGCATGGCAAAGGTCACCGTCATGACGCGGGAAGGCGGATTTTTCGCGGACTGCGTCGTTACGGTCAAAACCCCCGCCTCCGGTTTGACGCTGGACAAAACAAGCTTGACGATGAAAAAAGGAGACACGGAGCAGCTGACGGCGACAGTTTATCCTTCCGGCGCAAAGCCGGACGTCCTCTGGGCGTCGTCGGACGGCAGTATCTGCACGGTCGATCAGACTGGAAAGATAACGGCGGTCGGCGACGGATCGGCGGTGATCTCCGCGACGACGAAGGACCTGCGGCATACAGCGGCGTGCAACGTTACGGTAAGCTCTGCTCCTGGACCTGTAAAAAACCTGAAAGCGACCATGAGTTCAAGTGGATGGATGACGATATCCTGGTCGTGTCCGGACTCCCTTTCCGCAATCCTGTCATACACGGTGCGTGTCGGGGATAAAACCCTGACGGTAACATCTGAATCTGCGTCGCTATCTTATCCGTATGCGGGCGACGTCGCCATCAGCGTCTGCGCAAACAGCCGCGAAGGCGCCGGCGCTGCGACGGCTCAGGACTATGTCATAGAAAGCCATACGTCGACGACATCTCATACCGTGTACCAGTACGAAGAGTTGCGCTCCTATTATGTAGGGGACAGCCACCACAACGAACATTCCTATTTTTCGAGTTCAGATCCCTATCTGGCGCATGGAGAGCGGATTATCTACAACTATATTAATTCGGATGGGGACCGCTGCTCAGAGCACGACTATGTTTATCGCAGAGGCTCCAGCACTGTGAGCAACTCAACGACTGTATATGAAATGCACCTGCTCCAGTAAATAGGATTGATCTGATAACAACTGGGTGAATTTTATAAATAGGTTGTATTTATCCTATTTCCTGTGTATACTGTATCATATAGGGGGCGGCCTGAAATGAAGATAGACACAAACAGCCTTGTTTCCATTACGGAGGCAAACCGGAACTTTTCCAAAGTAGCCCGGCTGGTCGACGAAAAGGGCGCTGCCGTAATCCTGAAAAACAACGCCCCGCGCTATGTTGTGCTGGAGTTTGGGCAAATGCAAAAAGAAGCCGCCGTGCCGGATGAAGATGCGATGGATATTTCAAAGCGGGTACTGGCAAAGCATAAAAAAGCTTTTGAGGAGCTGGCAAGGAACAGATCGCTCAACAGATGATTGAACATAGCTGAAAATGATATAGCAGGTACGCTGGCGGCCGGATTTTATCCGGCTGCCAATTTTTTTAAAAGCGGAACCGGTTCCGCTTTTCACGAGGGGGATAAAAAATGCTAAATGTCGTTGTGGAAACCGGACGCCTTGTCGCGACGCCGGAACTGAAACATACCAAGAATGAGAAACCCATTCCCTGCACGCGGTTCTCGATTGCCGTGGACCGGGACTACAAGCAGGAGGGCAAGGAGCGAGTGACGGACTTCTTCGACGTAATCTGCTGGCGGGGAACGGCGGAACACGTCTGCAAATATTTTAAGAAAGGACAACTCATCACCGTCAGAGGCTCTCTGCAGACGCGGTCCTACGAGGACAGCCAGGGCGCAAAGCATAAGGCGATCGAGATCGTCGCGGAAAGCGTTTATTTTGCCGACCAGAAACAGGAGTAAAAGGAAATCGGAGGAATCAGGCGAATGTCGGAAAAATTGGAATATGCGCTGCAGCTTGCCGCCCAAACGGCCCGCAGGGTAACTTTCGGGCCGAAAGCGTGGGCGTCCTTTCTGCGGACCGCGGCGCGCTTTTATAAATACCCCTTCCAGGATCAGCTGCTGATCTATGCCCAGCGCCCGGACGCTACCGCCTGCGCGAGCTACGATCTCTGGAATCGCCGGATGAACCGCTGGATCAAGCAAGGCTCGTCCGGAATTGCGCTCGTTGCCGAGATTCCGAAGGGGCTGCGGCTCAGATATGTCTTCGACGTGGCGGACACAGCCGGCGGAAAGGACGCGAAAGCCCCTTATCTCTGGCGGTTGAAGCCGGAACGCCACGCCGCGCTCCTGGAAAGCATGACGCATGACTTTTTAGTCTCAGCCAAGAACCTTTCCGAATTGCTGCAAACGGCCGCGGCGTCCAGCGTCCAGAATCAATATGAGGATGCCCTGCCGGATTTATTAAAATCCCGGGAGGGGAGTTTTCTGGAAGACCTCGACGATCAGAACGTCCGTTTGCTGTTTCGTGAGACTCTCGCGGCAAGCGCCCAGTTCATCCTTTTGACACGCTGCGGGATTGATCCGGAACCGTTTATCACGCAGGACGACCTGCGTGGGATCGTCAATTTTAACACTGTCTCCACTCTCTCATGTTTTGGAAATGTATTGTCCGGTTGCTCGGGACCACTCTTGCGCCGCATCGAACGTACCGTAAAAAAACTTGAGAGGACAGCACTTGAAAAACAACAGAGGGAAGGATATAATAAGTTTAGCGATTTAAAGCGTGATTTCGCGGAGGAGAGTGTAAATCATGGAACTGAAATACAAGAAGTGCGGGGATTACCTGATCCCGGATCTCAAGATCGATCCGCAGCCGGAAGGGGAACTCGGGAAGTACGGCAAGATGCGGCAGAAATACCTCAAGGAGCATCACGGCGGGATATATACCGCCATGATGCTCGAGGGGAAGCTGTGGGCGCATCTGCTGGACATCGACCGGGAGGCGGAAGAGATGGAGGACCGGCTGACGAAGCAGATGAAGCAGCAGCGCGGGATAACCGAGCAGTTGAAAGCGTCCGACCAGATGCGCTGGGTGCGGGAAATGAACAACGTCCGGGCGTCGGTCGAGGAGATCATCCGGAACGACCTGATTTACAGCTGAGTCTTTTCCCTTCGGAAGAGGGACAAACCGAACAGACCGCGCAGGCGGGGGATGAAAAATCCTCCGCCTTTTCCATTCCCCAGGAAGACATCAACCGCGCCTTGCGGCAGGGAAGCGGTTTCGAGGGCGGAAAGCACCGCATATACGAATGGTTCCAGCACCAGCACAGCGATAAAGAGAGCGCCGATTTTCTGAAACACGAATACGGTACGGGAGGGCGCTCTTTTCGATTCTCCGACGGCTCTGACGGCTCCGCCTGGTACGGTGCCAAAGGCTTTGCCGTTTCGCACGGCTGGAATACCGCCAACCCGGAACGCCGCCTCACATGGTCCAGCGCCGCCAGGCAGCTGCATGACCTTGTCTTAACCGGAAAATACCTGACATCCGAAGAGCGGAAGGAAGTTGAGCAGAAAAAAGAACAGCCTGCCCCGTTTGATCTAAGGAACGAGCCGGTTACCCGCGGCGGCGGCACTCTTACCGTCGGAGACGGAGGCGCTTTTCATGATGTGGTCGTAACGCTTACCGACGAGCAAAACGAGAGGCTGCAAAAAGCTGTTCCGGACAGCAGTGAAAAATCCGAGTCTGAAAAGCCGGCCGCCACAAATTTCCATATCACCGACGACCGCCTGGGCGAAGGCGGGCAAAAGGCAAAATACACCGCGAACATCACCGCCATCCGCACCCTGAAAGCCATTGAGGCCGAAAGCCGTCCCGCGACGCCGGAAGAACAGGAGACTCTCTCCCGGTATGTCGGCTGGGGCGGTATTCCGCAGGCGTTCGACGGGAGAAATGAAAAATGGGCAAAGGAATACGCGGAGCTGAAGGATCTGCTCACGGACGGCGAGTACGCCGCCGCGCGGGCATCCGTATTAAACGCCCACTACACTTCCCCTTTGGTTATCCGGGCGATCTACGGGATGCTGGAACGGCTCGGCTTCCGCACTGGCAATATTCTGGAGCCGGCCTGCGGAACCGGCAACTTTTTCGGCCTCGTGCCGGAAAGCATGGCAAAAAGCCGGCTGTACGGCGTGGAGCTCGACAGCGTTACGGGACGGATCGCGAAGCGGCTCTACCCGGGCGCGAATATCACCGTTTCCGGCTTTGAAAAGACGGAGTTCCCCGACGACTTTTTCGACCTCGCCGTCGGCAACGTCCCGTTCGGAGAATATCAGCTTGCGGACAAACGATACGATCAATATAAATTCCTCATCCATGACTATTTCTTTGCCAAGACGCTGGATAAAGTGAGACCGGGCGGCCTGATTGCCTTTCTCACCAGCAAGGGGACGATGGACAAGCGGAATTCCTCGGTGCGGCGCTACCTTGCGCAGCGGGCCGAGCTGCTGGGAGCCGTGCGGCTCCCGAACGACGCGTTCCTGAAAAACGCCGGCACGGAAGTCACGACGGATCTCCTGATCCTGCAAAAGCGCGACCGCCTTTCCGCGGAAGAGCCGGAGTGGCTGGAAATCGGAGAGACGGAGGACGGCGTCCCGGTCAACCGGTACTTTCTGAATCATCCCCGGATGATGCTCGGGAAAATGTCGTTCAGCAGCCGAATGTACGGGAACGCGAAGGAAACGACCTGCAATCCCCAGGAAGGGGCCGATTTTGAGGAACAGCTCAAAACGGCCCTTTCTTTTGTTTCCATGCCGGACCGGGAATCGCCGGCGGTCGACGAGCCGGCCGCGGAAAACCCGGAGCAGCGCGAATCGATTCCGGCGGATCCCGGCGTCCGCAATTTCAGCTATACCGAAGTCAACGGCGGAGGGCTGTACTTCCGTGAAAATTCCGCCATGAACCCCGTGAATGTTTCCGTAGCCGCGGGCGACCGCATCCGCGGCATGATCGGCCTGCGTGACTGCGCCCGCCGCCTGATCGGCCTGCAGATGGACGGCGCGGACGATACGGCCGTTCAGGGCGCGCAGAAGCAGCTCAACGCCTTATATGACACCTTCACCGCAAAGTACGGTTTGCTCAACGGCAGCGGCAACAGGCGGGCGTTTCAGCAGGATTCTTCCTACTGCCTGCTCTGCTCCCTCGAGGTCATCGACGAAAACGGGGATCTGGAACGCAAAGCCGACATGTTCACCAAGCGCACCATCCGGCAGCGGACGGTGATTACGTCGGTCGACACGCCGAGCGAGGCCCTTACGGTTTCCCTCGGCGAAAAGGCGCGCGTCGATCTGGAGTACATGGCCTCCCTGCTGGGAGGCCCGGAGAAAATCCCGTCCATCGTGGAGGACCTGCGCGGCGTCATTTTCGCGGAGCCGGAGGAAGCGGCGACTTCCGATACGCCGCCCCAGGCATTGCGCTGGGTGACGGCGGGCGAATACCTTTCCGGCAACGTGAGGGAAAAGCTGCGGACCGCACGCGCGGCCGCAGAAAAGAATCCGGCGTTTGCCGTAAACGCGGCCGCGCTCGAAAAGGTGCAGCCGAAGGACCTGGACGCGTCGGAAATCGACGTCCGTCTCGGTGCAACCTGGGTTGATCCGACATACATCGATCAGTTTGTTTACGAAACCTTCGAAACGCCGATTTATCTGAGAAATGGGCAAGGAATCAGAACCCGATATTCGGCCGTGTCCGGCGTCTGGAACGTCAGCGGAAAAGGGCAGGACAGCTATGACAGTGTTCCCGTCCATGTCACTTACGGCACCGGCCGTGCCAACGCTTACAAAATCGTGGAGGACACACTCAACCTGAAAGCCGTCCGGATCTTCGACCAGGTGGAGGACGCGGACGGGAAAAAGCACCAGGTCCTGAACCAAAAAGAAACCACCCTGGCGCAGCAGAAACAGGAGGCGATCAAGCAGGCGTTCCACGACTGGATCTGGAAAGATCCGCAGCGCAGGGCCGACCTCTGTAAAAAATACAACACGTTGTTCAACTCCACCCGGCCGCGCGAGTACGACGGCAGCCACCTCACATTTCCCGGAATGAACCCGGAGATCGCGCTGCGGCCACACCAGCTCAACGCCGTGGCTCATATCCTGTACGGCAAAAACACGCTTCTCGCGCACTGCGTGGGGGCAGGAAAGACATACGAAATGGCGGCGGCCGCCATGGAGTGCAAGCGGCTCGGCCTCTGCCACAAGAGCCTGTTCGTCGTCCCGAACCACCTCACCGAACAGTGGGGCGGCGATTTCCTGCGCCTGTACCCCGGAGCCAACATCCTGGTGGCCACGCGGAAGGACTTCGAACCGCAGAACCGGAAAAAGTTCTGCGCCCGGATCGCGACCGGCGACTATGACGCCGTGATCATCGGACATTCCCAATTCGAGAAAATCCCGGTCTCGAAAGAACGGCAGATCATGATGATCCGGGAACAAATCGACGATGTCGAACGGGGAATCGATCAGGCCAAGCAGGAACATGGGGAAAATTTCACCATCAAGCAGATGGAAAAAACGAGGAAGTCCCTGGAAGCCAGGCTGGAACGCCTGAACGACGACAGCAGAAAGGATGATGTGGTCACTTTTGAAGAACTCGGCGTCGACCGCCTGTTCGTGGACGAAGCGGACAGTTTCAAAAACTTATTCCTCTACACAAAAATGAGGAATGTGGCGGGCATCGGTCAGGCGGAAGCGCAGAAGTCCACCGACATGTTTACAAAATGCCGATACATGGACGAGCTGACCGGCGGCCGGGGAACCACGTTCGCCACCGGCACGCCAATCAGCAACTCCATGGTCGAGCTTTATACGATGATGCGTTATCTGCAGTACGACACCCTGCAAAATCTCGGCCTCGGCTATTTCGACAACTGGGCGGCAACGTTCGGAGAGACCGTGACGGCGACGGAGCTGGCTCCGGAAGGAACCGGATTCCGCACGAAGACGCGGTTCGCCCATTTCTTTAACCTGCCGGAGCTGATGAGCATCTGGAAAGAGGCGGCAGACATCCAGACGGCCGACATGCTGAAGTTGCCGGTGCCGGAGGCGGAGTACGTCAACGTGGTCACAAAACCGAGCCAAATTCAGAAGGAGGGCGTCAAGGCGCTCGGAGACCGCGCGGAAAACGTCCGAAACCGTCTTATCGATCCGGCGAAGGACAACCTTCTCAAGATCACGAGCGACGGGCGGACGCTGGCGCTTGACCAGCGCCTGATGAACCCGCTGCTGCCGGACGATCCGGGAAGCAAAGTCAACGCCTGCGTCAAAAACATCCTGGACGTGTGGCGGGCATCGAGGCCGTCCCGGGGAACGCAGCTCGCTTTTTGCGATCTCTCGACGCCGCACTATGACGGTTCTTTCAATGTGTATGACGACATCAAAAACAAGCTGACCGCGCAGGGCGTCCCCGCGGAGGAAATCGCCTACATCCACGACGCGAAGACGGAGGTGCAGAAAGCGGAGCTGTTTGCCAAAGTCCGAAAAGGCCAGGTGCGGATTCTTCTCGGCTCCACCGCAAAGATGGGGGCGGGCACCAACGTGCAGAACCGCCTGATCGCCGAGCATCATCTCGACTGCCCGTGGAAGCCGAGGGACATCGAGCAGCGCGAGGGGCGCATCCTCCGGCAGGGAAACGGCAACCCGAAGGTCAAAATATTCCGCTATGTGACGGAGAACACATTTGACAGCTACAACTGGCAGCTTATCGAGAACAAAGCCAAATTCATCTCTCAGGTTATGACGAGCAAGTCTCCGGCGCGCAGCTGCGAGGACGTGGACGAGTCCGTCCTTTCTTACGCGGAAGTCAAAGCGCTGGCGACCGGAGATCCGCGCATCAAGGAAAAGATGGATCTCGACATCCAGGTGGCGAAGCTGAAAATGCTCCGCACCGGTTTCCAGTCCGAGCACTACCGCCTGGAAGACCGGCTTCTCAAATATTATCCCGAAGAGATTCAGAGACAAAAGTCTCTGATTGCCGGATTGGAGAACGATACGGAATTCCTGAAAACGCATCCGGCCCCCAAAGGCGAAGAGTTTGAAATGGAAATAAGAGGCCTTGCTTACACGAAGCGCAAGGAAGCCGGCATGGCGCTGATCCAGGCGTGCGGCAAGCTGAATTTCAAAGATCTGCAGGCGGACGCCGGCGAGTACCGCGGCTTCTCCGTGCAATTACAATTTGATCCCCTGAACCGCGATTATTACGCCGTCCTGCGGCGCGGAGCCCGCTATTTCTGCAAGCTGGGGACCGATCCGGCCGGCGACATCACAAGGCTCGACAACCTGCTGGACAGCGTCCCGGAACGGCTGGAAAAAGCGCGGGAGAACCTGGATGCGCTGAACCGGCAGGTTCGGGAATCAGAGGAAGAACTCATAAAAGTATTTCCGCAGGAACAGGAACTTGCGGAGAAATCCGAACGCCTGGGCCGGCTCTCCCTGGAACTGAACGACAGCCGTTCCGAAGCCCGGCCGGAGCCGAACCGGGAGGAAGACAGCCTGCCGGCCCCTCTCGGCGCTCGGCTCGAATCCGTGCGGCAGGGCGACACGTCGAAGCATTTTGATCAAGATCGGCAGCCTGAAATTTCATAAAGGAGAAACGAATGACATGAAAAAGATTGCTATCTATCAGTACCCGGCAAGCTACGCACTGAAACACAACGAACTTGAACAATACCGTGCTTCCTATAAAGCAAACGTGGCATGTAAGACCGCAATCGAAACGGCTATCCGGGACAATTACAGCGATAACCGTCTCGGGAAAAATTTCGCTGAGCAAGTCATTGGGCAATTCGGCTATGAGCGTACCTTTTATGTCCTCGCTGAAACGGTCCGCGAGAAAGAATGGGACGGTCGTATCTCGAGGGACAACAAGGCGTGGGCAAAGACCATTCCGGTTTTTGAGGACAAGGATTCCTGGGGCGTTGATCGCAACATCGATTTTGTAGTGGATGCCGTCAATCCCGGTCTCACGGATATCTTTATCAATCAGATAAAGCACGAGTACCTGCTTACTCAACCTCTGACCAAGGAGGACATCCAGACAGAGGCCGCGCGTCTGCTCCGGCGTCTCCAATCCGAGCGTGAGCCGAACAGTCCAAGCGGCACGCATTTTATGGCGCAGATCTCACCGGATTTTCTGATCCGCGCTTCTACGAAAGACCAAGATCGGCTGCTCTCACTGCTTCCGTTCAAGTCACTGTCGTTCTCCACGCTCAAGGACCGGAAAGGAATTTTTGCGTTCATCCAAAAGGATGAAAACCGCGACCAGGCTTTACGTTTGCCGAATCGCCTCTCACAAAAAATAAAAAGCGCGCAACAAAAATCAAATACCATGAAACGAAACAGTGTTTCTCGGCAGCATGAAGGGCTTCAGAAATAAAGCTATGAAAGGAATGCTGGATTGTGCGCAGTGAAGAAAAAACAAAGGAGCTTTCCCAGAAGCTGGTGGATGGGGTTCGGCAGACATTCGAGAGTAACCGGTTCCAGCAGTACCTGATAGCCGTGTCGCTTTTCCACAGCTATTCGCCGCGGAACACAGCACTTATCTTTTTCCAGAAGCCGGACGCGACGCGCGTCGCCGGTTTCGACGCCTGGAAAAAGCTCGGGCGTTACGTCCGCCGCGGGGAAACGGGGATCTCGATCTTCGCGCCGGTCACGGTGGCAAATAAAGTCCGGAAACCGGTCCTGGACGACAACGGCAAGCCGCTGTTCGATGAAAACGGCGATCCCAAAACGGAAGCGGCCAGCGAAACCCGGATCTGGTTTCGCCCCGTCACTGTTTTCGATGTTTCCCAAACGGAGGGCAAACCCCTCCCGGAGCTTTGCGGCGAGCTGCAAGGCACGGTACCCGACCTTGAGAAGATTTTTTCCGCCGTGCAAAAAATCAGCCCGTACAAGATCGTATTCGAAAAGATGCCGGGCGAAGAGAAGGGCTACTGCTCTTACGCGGAGAAAAAAATCGCGCTGAAACCCGGGATGAGCGACGCGCAGATCGTAAAGACGGTGCTGCACGAATACGCGCATGCGGTGCTGCACAAAGGCGTCGCGAAGAGCCGGGAACAGAAAGAGATCGAAGCGGAGAGCGTCGCCTTTCTCGTCTCGGATTCCCTTGGCGTCGATACCTCCGGGTACAGCTTCGATTATGTTTCCGTCTGGAGTCACGGCATGGAGACGGAGCAGCTTCAGGAGATGCTGGAAAGCATCCAGACCGACGCGAACGAGATCATCTCCCGCGTCGACGCCGCGATCAAGGAAATCGAAAAGGAGCAGAAGCGCATGCCGCTGAAACTGCCGGCACGGCTGTCGGAGGCGGCGGAAATATCGGAAAGACTCGGCGCAGAAAAGGAGGCGGTTCCAAATGCAAAATTGCTTGCTCAATGACGAAGAGCAAAAAATCATGAGCGATCTGAAAGGGCTTCCCGAACCGGAAGCGATCGGGATCCTGGAAGATTCCCTTGCCGAAGAGAGCGATCCGTCCGGTCAGCGCGTCCTGCGCACTCTCCTCTCAAAATTAAATAGGGGCCGAAAACCGGTTTCCGGCTAACCCTACTGGCGAGCACTGCAAGTGGATATCCACTTGCCGATTTTTCAAAAATCCGGCCGCCGCCGGATTTTGAAAATCGTTCGTTAGGGGGAACCCCTAATACCCTGGTTTAAGACAGCAGTTCCAACCGTCTGCGGTTGAAAAAAGAGCAAGAGAGGTTGTGATTCATGGATAAAAACCGAAGAAGGAATCATGCGGTTCTTCTTCGCTTCTCGGCTGATGAGATAGATTTTCTGCGAAAGAAGATGCACGAAGCTGGAATTCAGAACCGCGAAGCGTATTTGCGGAAAATGGCGCTGGACGGCTACATCGTCCGGCAGGATTACTCCGTTCTGAAAGGGATGATCTACGAACTGAACCGCATCGGGAACAACCTGAACCAGATGACGAAGATCGCCAACACATACGGCGACATCGACCAGTCGGAACTGAAAAACATCGAGAAGGGCATCGACCGGATATGGCAACAACTTTCATCACTGGGATAGCGCAGCGGCCGGGGCGTTCCAAATTAAAAACCGCGCAGGATTCCATTTTCTACATTGAGAACCCGAAGAAAACGCGGAACGGGGAACTGGTCACGGCATTCCGCTGCAGCCCGAAATCCGCGCCGCTGGAAATGCTGTATGAACAGTCCCTGCGCGAGCAGGAGACCGGCAGAAAGGTGGTGCAGAAGTACGACGGGAGAAAGAAGTCCTACCTGCTCATGACGATGCGCCAGTCGTTTGCGCCGGGCGAGGTGACGGCGGAACAGGCGCACCGGATCGGCTGCGAGCTGGCGGAAAGGTTCCTCGGAAAAAAATATCAGTACGTCGTCGCAACCCACATCGACAAGGCCCACATCCACAACCATGTGATTTTCAATATCGTCGGAAGCGACGGAAAAAAATTCCGCCAGACAAAGTTCACGCCGCGGCATCTGCGCGACCTGAGCGACAGGCTATGCCGGGAAAACAATCTGTCCGTCGTCGAACCGACCGAATGGCAGGATCGACGGTATACAAACGAAAAGGTGACGTCCTATCGGACGATCATTAAAATCGACATCGAGCGCTGCATCCACGCGGCGCGGGACTACGAGGACTTCCTGAACCGGATGCGCGAACTGTATTACGTCACGGACACCGGCAGCGTCCTCAAGTTCCGGCACCGGACGAACGGACAGCAGCGCCCCGTCCGGTCGTACACGCTCGGCAATGGATATACCCGTCAGGAGCTCCTGGCGCGTGCGAATTCGGAAGAGGAGATTTTCGATCCGGTGACGATTTCCCAGAAGCTGCGCAACATCGAAGCGATGATCCGGGCCGTCGGGTTCATCCGGGAAAACGGCACGGATTTCGACCGGCAGACGGAACGGCTTTCCAAGACGATGGAGCAGACGCAGACGACCCTGGAGGAAATGCGGCGCAAGGTCGCGGTTGCGCAAAGCATCGGCACCTGTTTCGACGTTCTGGAGCAGAACGGACGCGTCTACGATCAGTATAAGTCCGGCTCTTTTACGGAACAGGAAGCGCGGGAGCATGAGGATAAGATCAATCTGTATGAATCCGCGCTCGCCACGCTCCGGGGAAACAAGATCAAAACGGACGGTGCGGCGCGAGAAAAGTTCCGCGCGGAGCTGTCGGCGATTCAGGAGCAAACTGCGGAGCTGGAAAAACAGGTTCGCAGAATTCGAGAGCAGATCAACCGCACGGAAAAGGTTCGGGAGGTTTCCGAACGCGTCGATGCGGACGATCCGATCATCGCGTCAAAAAAAGGGGGAAAGCATCTTGGTCGGTGATGAAATGGGCGAAAAGGTCGTCGCGGTGGAATTCCGCGCAACGGAGAAGCTGACGGAGACTACGCTCAAGAAACTTTTTGGAGCCTTGCTGGCGGGCGGCGGGAAGCTGATCTATCACGCCACTTCCAATAAATTGAATATCCACAAGCTGGCGGGGGAAGGCAACCAGACGCAGGGGATTGAAGTCACGAAACAGGAGATGCGCGGCTTCGACAAATACGCAAAAAAATATCACGTTTGGTATTCCATGACGCGGGAGAAGAACGATAAGAGCCAGTATATGTTCATGTTTCACCTGAAGGACACCGACCGACTGGAAAAGGCGATGCGGGATTACTTCAAGGACGGTCGGGACCATACCACCCTGAAAGAAAAAATGGAGCGAGCCCGGGAAGAAGCGTTCCAGGTCAACCAGGCGCGCACGAAGGAAAAGGTCAAATCCAAAGGCCGGAACAGGGGCAAGGCGAGATGAAGGAACTTTTCAGAAAGAAAGCGGTGCTCAACACTTTTCTGTTTCTCCTGACGTTCGGGTTCCTTCGCTTTTTGATCCAGTGGACGGCGGTCAGGATCCAATACGACATCGGCAGGAAAACCGGCGTGGAGATTTCCCTCGTTGCTTCCTCCGTCATGATTCTCCTGAAGCTGGCAAGCGACCGGAGCAAAAGACGGGAGTACAACGGGATCGAATACGGCTCCTCCCGCTGGGGGTCGAAGAAAGATCTTTCGCCGTACATGGATCCCGACATTTCAAAGAATATGATCTTCTCTAAAACTGAATTCCTCTCCATGGACCAGCATCGGACGCAGCGCGATTGCCACGCGTTCGTCATCGGCGGAACCGGATCGGGGAAATCGCGGTTTTACGCGCTGCCCAACATCATGCAGATGAACGCAAGCTACGTCGTGACCGATCCGAACGGGAGCCACCTTAAAAACGAAGGGAAGATGCTGGAGGAGCACGGCTACCAGGTGAAGGTGTTCGACGTGGAGCACATGGAGCGAAGTCTGCATTTCAACCCGTTCCACTATTACAGAGAACCGGAGGACATCATCCGGTTCGTTGACCTCTTCATCGCGAACACGAACGGGGGCGTGAAGCAGAGCGGCAGCGAGGACATGGGGTTCTGGAGAAACTGCGAAAAGCTCTGGTTCATGGCCCACATCGCCTATATCCAGGAGACGTGCATGGAGGAAGAAAAAAACATGAATTCCCTCGTTCTCCTCCTGGACAATTCGGCGACGAAGGAAGAGGACGAGGATTATAAGTCCCCGGTCGACATCCTGTTCGACGAGCTGGAAAAGCAGAACCCGGACAGCTTTGCGGTCAAGCAGTATAAGAAGTACAAGCTGGCGGCGGGCAAAACGGCAAAGTCCATTTTGATCAGCGTCGGCGTCCGTCTCGCAAACTTTGATATTCCCAAGGTAGCAAATCTGTTTTCGGACGACGAGCTGGAGCTGGAAAAGCTGGGCGATGAAAAGACGGCTCTGTTTCTCATCATCAGCGACACGGAACAGACCTACAACTTCATTGCCGCGATTCTTTTGGACGTGCTGTTCAACATCCTTTCCAAAGCTGCGGACGACAGCCCGGGCCAGCACCTGAAGATCCCGGTGCGCTGCATCCTGGACGAGATCGCGAACATCGGGTATTTCCCGGACCTGCACAATATGATCGCGGTCCTCCGGAAACGTTGGATTTCCCTGGAACTGCTATTCCAAAATATTGGCCAGCTGAAGGCGCTGTACAAAGACCACTGGGAAACCATCGCGTCCAACTGCTCCACGACGCTGTTCCTCGGCGGTAACGGGGAAGAAACGACGAAGCACGTTTCCCAGGGGCTTCTCGGCAAAGCGACCATCGACACGGTGTCCTACGGCAGCGGCGGGACGTCCGGCAGCATGGGAAAAAGCAGCTACAATTCCAACGAACAGAAAACAGGCCGGTATCTTCTGGACGAAACGGAGCTGGCGCAGCTCGACGGTTCGGAATGTATCACCTGCATCCGGGGCCTGCCGCCTTTCAAGGGAAAAAAATACGATCCGAGGACGCACCCGAATTACAAATTTCTCGCGGACAGCGATCCCCGAAACACCTATTCTTTTCACCGCGGGACGGATCTGTCCCACGCAGACATCCGGTATATCACGCTTGATTTGAATAAAGCAAAGGAGTAATTGGTTATGAGCACATCGCTGTTACAGATCCTTCAGACCTTCCTCGTCGTCCTGGGCGTTTTGGGGGCTATCTGGGGGATCTACGACATGTTCGGCGAGGGCCAGCAGAGCAGCATCGGGATCAAAAAGATCATCGGCGGCATCGCGTTCGCGGCCATATCCTTTTTCCTGCTCAACTACGCCATCAAAAACGTCACCGCGGCCGAGGCGAAAGCCGGCATCTCCGCGTGCGTCCTTCCCGCGCTCTCCCTGCTCTCGAGGCTGTAATCCATGTTTGACTTTTTGACCGACCTGATCAAGGGGATATTCGGAACCATAACGGGTTCCGCCGGCGAGATCGTCAAGCAGGCGACCAGAACGCCGGCCGACATTTTCGGGCAGGATTTCTGGAACAGCCTGCTCAAAGTCGGGATGAGCGCCGTCATGCCGTTCGCCATCCTCATCCTCGGCTACTGCATGGCCGCCGACCTGTACCGATTCTGGTGCCGTTCCAACGGCACGCTTGACATGGAGCTTGTGTGCGTGACGTTTGTAAAATACATCATACCGTTTCTCTGTATCTCCTACACCTACGACTTGCTGCAGTTTATCTTTACCCAGATCAATCAGATGGTTCTTCAGCTGTATCAAAGCGTTTCCCTGGGCACAGGCAACAGCGTGGACACGAGCGCCTTTCTCCAGCAGGTTTCCGGGATGAACTTCGGGCAGAAGTTCGGCGTCTGGGTTCAGATGTTCGGCCCGTGGATCTGTACCCAGCTCATGACCGTCGTCTCGACGGTCGTCGTGTACGGACGGATGTTCGAGATCGTCGTCTACTGGATTTTCGCGCCGATCCCGTTCGCCACGTTCGCAAACGACGAGCTGCGCGGCAGCGTCGGCGTCAACTTCATCAAGATGTTCTGCGCGCTGATCCTGCAGGGCGGGCTGATCGTGCTGGTGGTGTCGCTGTATCTGATGCTCATCAAGAGCGTCACGATCCAGGCGTCGGTCCAGGGGGCTTTTGCCATGATGGGATATTCCGCCGTCCTGACGGTGACTCTCGTAAAAACCGGCTCGCTTTCCAAGCGGCTGCTCGGAACATACTGATATTGGGGGGAATGAACGTGCGTGTACAAATGCCCGAGAACATCTACCGCTATGAGCATAAGGTCCTGGGAAATTTCACCGCGCGCCAGCTGATCTGCGGCGGGATCGCCCTGGCGATTATTTTTCCCGTGTTCCTTACCGTCTTTCTGAAAACCGGCAGCCCGAGGCTGGCCACCCTGCTGGGCACGGCCGCCTCGTTTCCGGTCCTTGCCTGCAGCGTTTTCAAAAAAGACGGGCAGTACCTCGAACAGATCCTGCGCTACAAGTGGCGGCAGAAGTTCAAATACCCGCAAAAGCGGAAATTCGTGATGCACAATTTATATGAAATCATCCAACAGAGTCAAAAGGAGTATGAAACCGCAGATGAAGAACAAGAGCAACGCCGGGAGGGGAAGAAAAACCATTCCTTCTTTCCTCTTTCCCTGGGAAAAAAGAAACACCGCCCAGGAAAGCATTCCGTTTGAAGCCATGTACGACGACGGGATCTGCTCTCTTGGAAACGGCCAATACAGCGCGACGTGGGCGTTTGACGACATCAATTTCAGCAACACGGAAAATTCCGAGCAGGAAGCGACGGCGGAGCTGTTTTGCCAGTTCCTGAATTCTTTCGACGAGACGATGCGTTTTCAAATCCACATTCTGACGAAGCCCCTCTCCCGCAACCGTATCGGCCTCGGCATCCGCGCGAAACCGGACGCGTCTGAGAAACAGGCCCTTTGCGTCCGGGAATACAACGATTATATGAGCCGGCGATACGTCAGCGACAGCACATACACCCAGGAGAAATACATCACCGTCACGATCGCGGAAAAGAGCTATGAACTGGCTCAGAAGCGTTTTCTCCGGATCGACGCCGAGAAGATGTCGCTGCTCCACCGGCTCGGAAGCGGGACGGCCATGCTGGACAAGCTCCAGAGGCTCACCCTCCTCCGGGAAATCTATCGGCCGGGCGACACCTCGGAGCTCAGCTATGAGCGCATGGTGCGCTCCGGCGTGATCGACAAGGACCTGATCGCGCCTTATTTTATCGACACGAGCCACGACGATTATATCCGGCTCGGGGACCGTTACACGCAGACGCTGTTCCTTGCCGAGATCCCGAACGACCTTTCGGACTCCATGCTGCGCGACATCACCACCGTCAACCACAGGCTGCTGGTCACCGTAAACGCGGCGCCGCAGAACGCGGCCGAGGCGATCCGGCAGGTCAACAGGCGGCTGAAAGCGCTTGACCGCGAGATGGAGGACAGCCTTTCCCGCCAGGTAAAGCAGAATATCGTCGATCCCCGGCCGCCGCGCGATCTGAAAAAAACGATTGAGACGACCAGCAGCTTTCAGAACTCGATCAGCACGCACGATGTGAAAATGTTCCTCTCCAACGTCCTCATCACCGTCAGCGCGAAGTCGCTGGAAGAAATGGACGGGACGGTCGAGGAGATTCAGGATCTCGCCGCCGCGAAAGGCTGCACGGTCAAGCCGTTCACATTCGCGCAGGAGGAAAGCCTCGATTCCGCCGTCCCTCTCGGCAGGAACGACACGTTCGTCAAGCAGGTACAGACGACCAGTTCCCTCGCGGCTTTTATTCCGTTCAACGTCGTGGAGATCGTGCATCCGACCGGCTTGTGCTACGGGCGGAACAAGCTGTCCCACAACGTCATCCTTATGGACAGGAAGCGTTACATCAACTCGCACGGCTTCTTTTTCGGCGCGTCCGGTTCCGGCAAGACGACCGGCGCGGCCCTGGAGATCTGGGAGTGCTTCTTCCGGACGAACGACGACATGATCGTCATCGATCCGGAAGGCGGCCTCACGAAACTCGTGCGCCTTTTGGGCGGGCAGGTGATCGACGTGTCGAGTTCGGCAAAAACCCAGTTCAACCCCTTCGACATCAACGAGTATTACGGCGGCGAAGAAGAGGACCCGGTGCCGTTCAAATCCGATTTTATCATTTCGCTTATCGAGGCGACGCTGAACTACCACGACGGCATCGATCCGTCCACCCGGTCCATCATCGACCGGTGCGTCAGGGAAGTCTATAAAAAGTACAGGGAAGATCCCCGCGAGGAAAACATCCCCACCTTCCGCGATTTTTACACCGTATTGCGGAGTATTCCTGAAACGCCGGCGCGCTATCTGGCCAGCGGGCTGGAAATCTACGTCGAGGGCAGCCTGAACATTTTCGCCGGGAAATCCAACGTCGACATCCGCAACCGGCTGATCTGCTTCAACACCAAAAACCTCGGGAAGCAGCTGCAGATGATGGGGATGTCCATTATCCAGGATTTTTGTTGGAATCTGATTTCCAAGAACCAGGCGCTGCACAGGCACACCTGGCTTTGGAACGACGAGATCCACCTGAGCCTGCACAACCCGAGGACGGCGGAGTGGCTGGCCAACGTGTGGAAGCGCGGCAGGAAATACGGACTGATCGCAACCGGCATGACGCAGGAAGTCCGCGACGCCGCCTGCAACGAATTCGGGCAGGCCATGATCGCCAACTCGGAGTTCATCGTGCTGTTCCGGCAGAAGAAAACGGAGATCGAATCCATCTCCAGCTTGATGGGGCTGTCTGAGCAGCAGATCAGAGACCTGCAATTCTGCGAGCCCGGCGTCGGCCTGTTTAAAGCCGGGAACAGCATCGTGGAATTTGACAACAAGATCGATAAAAAGCTGAAGCTGTTCGAATACATCCGCTCAGACATCCACGGGGAAGCGAAAAAGCAGGGTGACGCCATTGCTGGATAAAATTGTCGTGCGATACACGAAGGACGGCGTCGTGGAGCAGAATCTTGCGACCGGCGAATCCCGCCTCGTCGCACAGAGCGACTACGCGAAGGAGGGCAAGCTGCGCCGGCCCGTGAAAGAAGGCCGGTATCTCCCGCCGCAGGAACAAAGCCGCGATTCCGCCAAAGACGGGGAACCGCGGCCTTTTTCAGCGCGTCGCAGGGAAAAGAATCCATCCTTCCCTGAGAAACCGGGACTGGGCAACACTTCGGGTGAAACAGATACGCCGCTCTTCCCGGCAGCCGGAAAGAACAAGCATGCCGCTGTTCACGCCGAAGCGAAGGGACGGAAGGCGGAAAACGGGGAATTTCACAGGGAGAATCCAACCGCCGCCAACGGTATGCCGTGGGGAGGAGAATCCCGGCGTTACGAACCGGCGGGGAGCCGCGGGAAAAATCCGATCTTCTTCCGGCACGGGCTCCTCAGCCGGTTTGGCAAGCAGCTGCACCGGAGCCGCGGGGATTCCGAAAGGGAAGAAGACAATCTCGGCGTCCAAACCTCCAAAGAAGTTTACTTTGCGGCGGGGCGGCTGCGGCTCGGAGTCCGCACGGGAACGGAACTCGTTCAAAAACATTCCCGCAGGGAAGCGGAGAGATCCGCTGAGGTTCCGAAGCGGGCTGTCGGGGCTGCAAGGCGGGGCGCGCAGGCGGCGCGGGCGGGAAAACCGGCTGGAAAGATCTTGGCACATCCGGCCGCGGCCAAATTCCTTCTGGCCGTGGCCGCGGTTTTTCTCTCCATTCTCTTTCTCTGCACGCTGCTCGGCGGCGCAAGCGGGAGCATGCTCGGCAGCGCGACGGAGCATCCGGAGCTGACGGCCTATGTGCGGCAGCTGGATTCCGATTTCCTCTCCCGGGTTGAATCGGCAAAGGACGGTTACGAACGGAAAGGCGATGATGTGGTTCTTGAGGGCAGCGAGTTTGTCAATACGGACGCGGGGTCTCTTGCCATCCTTGTCACGCGGGACTGGACGGACCTTTCCCTGACGCAGGAGAACAAGAAAAAGCTGGCGGCATATCACGCGATCCTCAATACATACACGGTTTCCACGCACGACGAAACCGTGAAGGACGGCGATAAGAAGAAAGTCATCCGTCATGTGGCAATCATGGTCCAGTCGTACACGGCGGAGGAAAAGATTGACGCGTTCGGCTTCTCTCCCACCGTCAGAGCGCACATCCTCGATATGCTGAGCGTCCTCCACGAAATCGAAGGGGAAAACGGGGACGCAAGCGCCAGCGCCGGCAGATGCACCGTTTCGGCAAAAGTCCTTTCCTATCAGCCCCTGGTCAGCCGGTACTGCGCACAATACGGCATCTCCGATTACGTTCCCCTTGTTCTGGCCGTGATGCAGCAGGAAAGCGGCGGATTCGGAACCGATCCGCTGCAATGCTCCGAATGTCCGGACAACCTGAAATACCCGAACGTGCCGAATGGGATCACCGATCCGGAGTATTCCGTTCAGGTGGGGATCAAATACCTGTCGGGCTGCCTCCGCGCGGCGGGGTGCAAATCTCCGGCCGATATGCCGGGCATCAGCCTCGCGCTGCAGGGACAAAACTACGGCAACGGATATATCCCGTGGGCAAAGGCCCGGGGCGGGTATTCGCTGGAGAACGCGAAGGAGTTCTCCGAGATCGAAGCGGCGTCGCACGGCTGGTCCGGCTATGGAGATCCGCTGTATGTCCCCCATGTGATGCGGTACTACAATGCGGCCGCGGGCAACGGTACGTTCCTTCCTCCGCTGAGATCCGGAACGTATACGATATCCCGCGGGTGGGGCTACGACGGCGGAGAGTTTCACAAAGGAATCGATTTCGCCGCGCCGGCCGGCACAAACATCTATGCTTCCGCTGCCGGTACCGTCATTTACGCCCGGTTTGGCTCGGCACCATACGGCGGTTACGGAAATGTCGTTGTCATTCGACACGATGGGAAGCTGACCACCCTTTACGGCCATTGCTCAAAACTGCTTGTTTCCGCCGGCCAAACCGTTCGGCAGGGACAGCTGATCGCATTGGTCGGAAATACGGGGCGCAGCGAGGGAAACCATTGCCATTTTGAAATACGGGTAAACGGAAATAAGGTAAATCCGGAGCCGTACTTGAAGGGAGTTTCGAGAAAATGAGTGAAAGGACAGAGTCGATGAAGCGCACCGTGGAGCGCGACGAACAGCGCGTACAGAAATTGCAGGAGAGCATCAGGACCCGAAAAGAGAAGATCCGGGAGCTTGAAAACGAGGAGATCCTCGGCGAACTGAATTCCCTCTCCGCAAGGGGCCTTTCGGTCCGGCAGATCGTGGCGGCCATAAAGGACGGGGACGCTGATACGCTGTTCCGGCTGATCAAGGCGGGCGAAGCCGCTGAAAAAAGCGGAACCGGTTCCGCTTTGGAAATGAATAAGGAGGCCGTGAGAAATGAACAGTCTGTTTGACATGCTGACGAAAGCGGGATATGAGGCCGGCAGCATCGGAAACGATGTCCTGCCCTGCACGCTGACGCTCGGAGAAGAACCGGTCGGTTTCCTGATGGGGGACCTTTCGCTCCGGCTGCTGCCGGAGCACGAAAAGGAGAAGAACCGCCTGCAGCCGATCCTGACGTTCTGTACGGAGAACCGGGGAATTGAGCGGGAACAGGGCGAATACACGCTGTCCCGATATGGAAACGTGCTTTTCACCGCGGCTTTCGATTACGACAGCTGCCGGCCGGTCTACAACGTTTTCCTGGAGGACAAAGATAAAAACCGGACTCTGCTTGATTCCTCCGGAGACAAGGCCGCGGCGGCCAAAGCGTTCGCCTCCCGTTCCGGGCTCGTGACCGGCGGCATCCCAGAACCCGTGCGCGACGCCGGCCGCATCCGCCGGTTTATGGATGCCCTGCGGGCGAAGGGGTATCAGATCCGGGAAAGCCGCGCGGAAGCCCACCGGGCCTATGACATTTTGGACGGCGGCGGCCGGGAGGTCGGCTATATCGGCAGGGACAACCGGGTAACCATCACGGCGGAAGACGGACGGGACAAGCGCGTGCTGACCGATACCTATCTGGATTCCAACACGGAAGCCCTGCTCCCCGGCTTTTTTGAACGGCTGAAAGAGCGCCTGAAGGAGATCGGCATGGCGCTCAAGGTCGCCTTCACCGCAAAAGGCCGCCGTTACGCGATCCACAGCGGCCGTCGCGAGGTGGCCACGGTCGGAGAACAGACGCACGAGGTGACGTATACCGACGCTGCCACGGCTGAGGAAAAGGCAAGGATCGACACGCTCGTTGAGGAAATCCGGATGGAGGAAGCGCGGAAGGGGCATGAAGCGGAGCGTTCTGAACCGGAGAAGGAAACCGCCGCTGCCGCGCCCGCCATATCCGCGGAGGAAATCCAGCGCCTGACCGGAGCCATATTTTCCGACCGCGCCTCCGCGGAAACATTTCTCGACGCGGTTCTGGCAAACCGGGAATTCCGAGCCGTTCTGGACCGGCGGCTGGCCGGAGCGAGGCAGGTACCGGTCGGGGAACAAGAAAAGACGGAACATCCGGAGGAGAAAGCGGCTCCCGCGAAGGGAAGCCCCGATATGGAGCAAATGAAGCGGGAATTCGGTCGGGAGTACAGCTATCTGCAGACGCTGTTCGGCTTTAATCAGGAAGAGTACAACGCGCAGCGGGACGCCATGGCGGCAAAGTTCGGGACAGCCAGCCCGAAGGACTTTCAGGCCGCGCTGGACGCCATACAGCCAGATAGTTCCGGAAGTCTGCGGGGCAGGCTGGAAACATCCCGCAGGGCCGCGGAACGAAAGAACACCGCCAGGCAGACGGGGAAGGAAAAGGAGAGAGCGTAATGCTGGAAGAAATCGCGTCTTATCTGGAAAAGCTGGGATATACGTCCGAAGAGCAGGGCGGGATCGAAAAGTACCTGGTTGTATGCCAAAAGGGCCGGCCGCTTGGATTCATCCTCTCCGACTGTTCCCTGCGCCTTGTGGAAGACGCGGAGGGCGCGGCAGGCGTCCGCGACGCCATAGCCTTTCTGCAGAAGAATCGCGACCTGCAGCCGGTCGGGAATGGGGAATTCCTCGTTTCTTCCCACCGGAGGAATCAGCTGACGACGTTTTACGACGTCGGTGCGAAACGTGAAATGTTCGCAACTTATCTGGTAGACAAGGAGTCCGGCGAGGTCCGGCATACGGTCTACCAGTCCTGCGAGGATGCGGAATATCACTTCATCACGGAATCCGGCCAGATCGATCTGGGCCGATACCTTCCGAGAAAAAAAGGTCTTTCCGAACGGATGCGGGCAAAGGTTCTGAGTTACCTGCTTTCGAAATCCAATCAGCAGCCGGAGCGTCCTTGACGCCCCGGCTCTACTTTTGTGAAGGGGGAAACGCAAAATGTCTGTCAGCAGGAAAACCGGCGAGGTCTATTACACCGGCGAGGAACTGGAAGCAGCCCTGAAAAACAACAACGCGCTCCAATACGCCTTATCCCGCGGGTACCGTCTTGTCAGCGTCGGAAACGAGTATCATCTGGCCGAGCACGACAGCATGGTGTTCAAGAAAGATGGAAGATGGTACTGGAATTCGAAGGGCCTGCACGGCCGCGCGCTGGATTTTATCCAGGCGTATGAAGACAGAAGCTACCGGGAAGCGGTCTGCATCCTGGCCGGCACCATAGACCGGCCGGCACCCGTCGGCCCGCCCAGGGACATGCCGGCTCCATCTCAGGAGGAGAAGCCGGAGTTTATCCTTCCGGAGCGTTCCGGCAGCTACAAAAACCTGTTTGCTTATCTGATCCGGGAGCGCGGCATCGAGCCTGAACTGGTAAAAAATCTCGTGCAGCGGCACAAGATCTATCAGGGGATTGTGTACAACAAGCTGAGGCTTATCGGCTACGGCAAAGACGGAACTGCGCGGTATGATGCGAAGGAAAGGTTCAAAGAAGAATTCGCTCAGGTTCCCCGAGTGCGGGAATCCGTGAACAGCGGGCAAAAGGACGCGCCGTTCCATACGGCCGGCTGCCTTGCCCCCGAGACGGTGCGGCAGCTTCTGGACAGCGGCCGGGCGCACCTCTACAACAATCTGATCATGGTAGGATGTGATACAACCGGTGTTCCGCGCTATGCTTCGATGCGGTCCATGAATTCCAAAGGGAAGCCGGTCAAGGTCGACATCCCGGGTTCCGACAAGAGCTATCCGTTTGTCCTGGAGGGGAAACCGGGCAACTCTACGGTTTGCATTTTTGAGAGCCCGATTGAGGCAATGAGCTACTGGACGCTCTGCAAAATCACCGGGAGCAGCCGGATCTCCTGCCCGATGATCTCCCTGGGCGGGGCGGCGTCGCGTCAGGCGCTGGACAGGTACCTGAAGGGACATCCGGAGATCCGCCGCATTGTAATCGGCCTGAACAACGACGCAAAGGAATTCGGCCATGCGATCGACGCGGGCCGAAACGGCGCGGAGAAAATAGAAGAACTGTATGGAAAGTCCTATGCCATATCCCGGCACTGTCCGCACCTGGACGACTGGAACGACGTGCTGAAGAATTACAGACAGAATCTGGAGGGGAGATTATCGGTTCGGGAACCGGCCGTTTCAAAGCCCAGGCATCTGGGCTTGGCGATATAAAATCAAGAGGAGAGAATTCGGCAGCGGGCCGGGTCCTCTCCTCTCATTATTGATCCAGGTGCGCAGCACATCCAAAATAAAGATGTCATGTGCTTGTTATGTGGAATTGTATATAATGTAAAAAATTACCGTCGTAATTTTATAAAATGTTCTTGCATCTCTTGCGTTTCTCATGTATTTTTAATCTGAAGGGGAGGAGCAAAGAGATGAAAAAATTTTCACAAATCATAGCGGCATTGCTTTCGGTAACGATTTTAGCACAGACCGTTCCCGTAGCTTCCTATGCGGAACAAGGCAACCTTCAGGACGATGCTCCCTACAGCGAGGCACAGGATCCTATCTTGAACGTGCAGGCTCAAAAAAAGGCCACAATCATCGCCGAGGACGTGTCGAAACGGACGGAATGCTCAAAGACGTTTTTAATGAGCGACGGTACTTACACGCTGGCACTGTATCAAGAGCCGGTCCATTATCAGGATGCCTCGGGCTTTTGGGAAAATATCGACAACAGCCTCAGCGTATCGAACGAGACGGAACCCGAGGATCATAATTCCGACGTGCCGGAACCTTCGGGCAGCGTCGACGATAATTCCAGCGAGTCGTCAGCCGCCGCGGAGGACCAGGGCAGTTCCAGCTCTTCCGACGCGAAACCGGTGGAAGACGGCGGAGTCAGCAGCAAAGCTCCCGAATCTTCAGAATCCGTAACCGTAGCGGACAGCTCAAGCAGTTCCGGCAGTTCTATTGCTCCAGCAGCAGAATCCTCCGCAGGCGATCAGAAAGACAAGACCGGCGACGCCGGTCTCAGCTCAGAGATTTCCACGGATGCCGGTTCCTCTTCGCCGGATTCTCAGATTGCCGCGGATGGGCAGGAGAACGGCAATGCCGATGTTTCCGAGGCGGAATCAGAAGAGGACAACCGGCAATTAGTCAATAAGGCCGCAAAGAATAAAATCAAGCTGTCCACCAAACTGAAATCCGGAAAGACCGTAACGGTCATAAAGGACGGCCACACTTTAAAATGGGGCCTGGATGGAGCCAAAGCGGTGAAATCCCAGGTCGTCACTCCCATTGAATCAGACGCTGCCCAAAACGGAGACGACAAATTCTTAACGGTCAAAAAGGTTACCAGCGAGGTAGCGTACAACGATGCGTTTCCGAACGTCGACGTTCATTATGTGCTGCAGTCGAACGACGTCAAAGAAAATATTATCCTCAAGAACAAGGACGCCCAGGCGGAATTTAGCGAAATATACGATGTCGGGAAAATGGCTGCCGTACAGAAAGACAGCAAAACGATCGAACTGTTTGATAAGGCCGATGAAGAACAGAAAGATCCCGTTTTCGTGATCGCCGCCCCGCAAATACAGGACGCTACCGGCATGTTCAGCAATGCGGTTTCGATTGAGATAACGAGCCAGGATAAAGGCAAACTGAGCGTCCGCGTTTCCGCCGACGAGGATTGGCTGAAGGACGACGCCCGTGTTTATCCGGTCACCGTCGATCCTTATATTTTTACGAATCAGGATCCTTCCACGATCAGCGACACGTTTATCAGCGAGCGCGAAAGCGGGACAAACTACGGCGGCAACGGCGCCATGTATCTCGGCAATGAAACGTCAAACTGCGGCGTCTGCCGCGTCCTTGTCAAAACTCAGCTGCCGCCCCTCTCCAAAGGAGACATGGTCGTAAGGGCGAAGCTCAACATGGTCCAATTTCCGGATGGATTCAGTTCGATTTACTCCGACATGGAAATCGACGCTCACGCCATCACGAGCGCCTGGACGGAGCTGGGAGCAAACTGGAATAACATGAACGGCAACTATTCCGGCACAGCCCTGGATTACTTCAAAGCTTCGAAAAGCACCAACGGCAACTACAATTTTTGGGATGTTACCAAAGTCGTGAAAGACTGGTATAACGGATCCGCGAATAACGGCATCATGCTGAAGGCCAAAGACGAGTCCGAGATGTCGAGGAACGAGTATCTGGCTTCCAACAATCCCGGATTCAACGATTATTATCCGGGGCTGACCATCAACTACGTCAGCGGCGAAGGGCTCGAAAATTACTGGGACTATCATACGCAGTCCAACGGCCGGGCCGGTACGGGCCATGTAAACGATTATACCGGCAACCTGGTTTACACCGTGCCGATCATGAGCGAAACCGGAGAAAAGGCTCCGCTGAGCATCGATTTCATCTACAACGGCTATCATTCCGGGAGCCATTTTGCGGATGGGACGAAGGGGACGATCAACGGCTGGGGCTGGCAGACCAACCTGAGCCGGCGCGTCGATCCGATTACATACACGTCAAACCCAACGACGGTCGAGCAGAAGCGAAACAACGATCTTTATAACGCGGGTTACCGGTATGTCTATCTGGACGAAGACGGAACGGAGCACTACTTTAATAAGAGCAGCACGACGACCGCAGCCCCGAACACCTATAAAGACGAGGACGGCCTGGGGCTCACGCTGAATACCGGCCTGTCTCCCAGCGACGAATCTTATTCCCTCACGGCGAAGGACGGTACGAAAAGCACCTATACGACAAGCGGTTATCTGAGGAAAATCTACGACAGCAGCGGCAACCATATTACCCTGCAGTATCAGGGGGCCGTGCTGTCGACCGTCACGGACGGCGCCGGGCGCGTCACGACCATTACCTGCGCGCCCTCGAACGCAATTACCGGCATCCAGTCTCCCGATGGGAATCTGACGACTTTCGCATATAGCGCCGGCAACTTAACGACGATCCATTTTCCAGACGGGAAAGGCGCAAGTTTCTCGTATGACGACGATTCCAACCATAAGCTGAGACAAGCAACCGACGCAGACGGCTCCTATCTTCGGTATGACTATTACAGCAGCTCTTACCCCTGCGTCTCAAATCGGGTTCTTGCGACCGCGGAATATACGGCCGGAGGGGAAATCGGGAACTCCGAAAGATTTGCCTATAATCCCGACAATTCCACAACGTTTTCCGATACGAAATCCGGAGTGACGACAAAAGCGACGGAGACGTTCGACAATCTGGGCAGGACGATTTCCACGGTCAACGCGGACGGATCCGCGTCCGACGCGTCTTTCAAGGCGGCCGACACGAAGGACGGATCCGCGAATAAAATGACCGGCGCTTCCTTCGCCACGGACACGGTGAACAATTTGCTGCCGGATCATAACGCGGAACTGAACAACGGCACCTGGAACGGTTCCAACTGGTCGTCCCCCGGGGGACAGTTCAGCGTTGACAGCTCGGTGGCTTATCTCGGCACGAAATCCCTGAAGATAACGCAGGACAACGCAAGCCCGGCAAGAAGCGGCGAATACCAGCAGCTTACCAACCTCACGCCGGGCGGCACGTACACGCTTTCCGCCTATGTGAAGACCAGCGGGGTTTCCGGGGGACTTGGGGCCAATCTTTACGCGGTCTGCGGCAACGGCTCCACAAGCTCCACGATAAGCGGCGAGGGACTTTTCGGAACGAACGGCTGGAAAAGAATTTCCCTGACCTTCACGGTTCCTTCCGGCACCACCTACGTCAGCGTGTACGGCGGGCTGAGCTATGCCAACGGCACGGCGTGGTTCGACTGCTTCCAGCTTGAGACGGGTTCCGTCATGAATCCCTATAACATGCTGGAAAACAACGATTTCCTCTACAGCTCCGATTACATGCCGTCCCGCTGGAGCCATGAAAACACCGGTTCCGGCGACGGAATGACGAACGGCAAAGTGCGGATCTATGGCGACACGGCACTGAATAAGAATTTTTACCAGACGGTCTATATCAACAAACCGGCGGCGAATCTGGCGTTCAGCGTTTCGGGAAAAGCCACGGCGAACGCAGCGCCTTCCGGTTCCGGCCGTTTCTTCGCTCTGGACCTCGGCGTCCATTACACGGACGGGACCTATGATTACCACACGATCGATTTCAACCCGGACACCGGCGGAGAGCAGTATGCGAGCGGCGTGGTCATTCCCTCTTCCGGTTCCAAACAGGTCGCTTATGTGAAATACTCTTTCATTTACTATAAAAACGTCAACTACGCCGATTTCGACAAGCTGCAGCTAAACATCGACGAAACGGGGACGACCTATACTTACGACAGCAAGGGCAACGTGATCTCGTCGAAGCAGAACGCGAAGAACAAGGCGACGTATGCGTATTCGGACGCGGACGAGCTTGTCGGCAGCACGGAACCAAACAGTGAGAATTACACCTACAAATACAGCAACGCGGGGAAGCCGCATCAGCTGACATCGGCGCGTTCCAACCAGACTGGGATCGGGCTTTCTTACGGCTACGACGGGTATGGAAACGTCATCAACACCAGGATGGGTACGGTCGACGCCTCCGGCAGCCTATCCACCGACAGCCCGTACCTCGAAACGAGCGCCCGCTATTCGTACGACGGGAACTACGCCACGACGCAGGTCGACCAGCGGGGCAACGGGACAAGCCGCACCATCGACGGCTCCAGCGGCCTGGTGACTGCGGAGCAGGACCCGAAAGGAAATATCACACGGTATACCTACGATACAAAAAACTACCGGCTCACCGGCGTGAGCGGCACGAGCAGCACGGGAACGGTCGGCAGCACCTATTCGTATGCGGGGGATCTCCTGAGCAGCATCACCCACAACGGGTTTACCTACCATTTCGGCTACGACGGGTTCGGCAACACGACGTCCGTCAAAGTCGGCACGCAGTCCCTGATTTCCAACGTGTTCGGCTCCGGAAACGGGAACCTACTGTCTTCCACCTACGGCAACGGGTTCCAGCTGGGTTACACCTACGACAACTATGATCGGGTGACGGGCGTAACGAAGAACGGCCAGGCGGCCTACCGGTACACGTACGACGCGCGCGGGAATCTGGCGATTGAAAACGACCTGCAGTCCGGCGTCGATACCCGGTACAGCTACGACCTGAGCGACCGGCTGCTGAGAAAATCGTATTCGGACGGAAGCTCGGCCGAGTACACCTACGACAATATGGACCGTTCCACGGGAACGACGTATACCTTTGCCGGGCAGACGAAGAGCGGCACGCAGACATACGGCGCGGACAGCCGGAAGGGCACGGTGAATCTGCCGACGGGCGGCACGGTCACCAGAGCCTACGACGCGCTGGGGCGGGAATCCGCCACCGACATCAACCCGGTCAAAGGCGCGGATCCGGCGCTGCGGACGCAGCGCGCGTTCGTCGCCGTCTCCGGGAACAAAACCACGACGCTGGCCGAGACCGTCTCCAACTACAGGAGAGTCAACGGCGTCAATACCACGCTGTCGAGCTACCGCTATACTTACGACGCGAACGGGAACATCCAGACCGTGACGGACGCCGGCGGAAAAGTCGCGACGTATACCTACGACCAGCAGAACCAGCTTGTCCGCGCGGACGACCAGGAATCCAACGTCAGCACCGTGTATACCTACGACGCCGGCGGCAACATCACCGCGGTTAAGACCTACGCCTACACGACCGGCGAGCTGGGCGCGCAGACGGGAGAAAACAGCTACTCCTACGGGGACGACAACTGGAAAGACCTGCTGACCGGCTACGACGGGCAGGCGATCTCCTACGACGAAATCGGCAACCCGTTTTCCTACCGCGACGGCATGGAATTCACGTGGGAAGGCCGCCGACTGAAAACAGCGTCGGCTGGGGGGAAAGACGTCGGCTACGCCTATAACAGCGACGGCGTCCGCACCGGAAAGACGGTCGACGGCGTTACAACAAGCTATTTCCTCGACGGCAGCACCGTCGTCGCGCAGAAGACCGGGGACGACGTTCTCTGGTTCCTCTACGACGGCGACGGGACAAGGGTGGGCTTTACCTACAACGGCACTGCCTATTACTACACGGCGAACGCGCAGGGCGACGTGACCGGAATCGTTGACAAGGACTGCAACACCGTCGTAGAATACAGTTATGACGCGTGGGGCAAGCTGCTCGGCACGACCGGTTCGCTGGCCGACACAGTCGGCAAAGTCAACCCGTTCCTCTACCGGGGGTACTATTACGACGCCGAGACCGGGCTGTACTACCTCAACAGCAGGTATTACGATCCGCAGACGGGAAGATTCCTCAATGCGGACGGGGAAATCGGCTCAGATTTACCAGGTAAGAATCTGTTTTCATACTGTGGCAATAACCCTACCAGCAGAATTGATTCCGATGGACATTCATGGTTTAGCGTTGCACTTGCTTGTTTGGCGGTTACGGTAGTTTGTGCAGCGGTCATTGTCGCCGCTCCAGCCTTAGCGGCTGCTGCGGCTGGAGCTGGTATTATTATGTTGGCTTCATCTATTGCGACTGCTGCTACTGTTGTTGGAATGATGGCGAGTACTGTTGGGCTTTATGCTAGTGGAGTAGCTGCCGCACAATCGATATCCTCGTCTATTTCGCGTTCTTCCTCACAAGCGCGATCCCGTGACGCGGGGAAAACAATTGCTAAAACACAAAACAAAAAAGTTAAAGAGACCAGTATATATAGATGGGGGAATTACACAAATAAAAATCTGACACCTAAAATTAAAAATGGTGTACCGGAAAATTCACTGTCTTTTTCATTAACCAAGCCAATTAATCAAAAGTATGTGGAAACGACTATGGAAGCGGTTAATGCCACTGGCGTATTACAGGCCCAAATTGATGGAATTGATCACGTAAGTGTTACACCCAAAATACCTGGAACTATGGCTGATTGGGTAGCTTCGAGGGATACAGCAGATATAAATCCACACCCCTATACAAGCGTTTTAAAGTCAATTTGTTGGGCACCAGAAAAGTAGGGTTTATAACTATGGATAAATATTATAAAAATTTAATTTCACAATTAAGTTGGAATTGTTCTGAAGAAGTTCAATCCCAAGCTATGAAAAAGTTACTTTCAGATAAAAAGCTTGATTATCGTATTCTCGTCATGCCAGAGTGGAAAAAGGACTGCTGGTTAAACTGTGCAAAAGTTTTAATAAAAATAGGTTATCCAGATATTAAAGATGTACTCGATGGTTTATTTGAATGGATTCAAGATATGAACTGGCCTGGTTCTAAACTGGTTTTTAGATATCTTAAAACATTACCTAAAAATGTTTTTATGTGTCACTACCAAAAAGCAATAAGAGAGGCCTTAAAGCAAAATGATGATACATGGTTATATTATTTAACCCTGTTTATGGAACCATTTGCATTGAGCATCAATGATTTCTCAGATCCTAATCTTTACGCTGTAATGTGTAAAGACTATTGAGCTCGCGAAGTGGAGATACACACCATTAACCAAATTGGGAGGAGACATAGCAGTGGAGATACAGTTGTTTATGATGCAAGAACCCATCAAAGAAGTATTATCCATAAAACAAAGACTGGAAGAACGGTCACATCAAACGAATCGAACGGTAAAGTGATAACAAATAACCGCAAAAAAGGAAATACACCTAATAAAAAATGGCCCCCACTTCCTCCCAACCTAGGAGGAAAGAACCCGAAGTGGAATTCCAATGGTTATTGGGATGGCGCTAATGGTGGGCGATATACGTGGGATAACAGGTCACACAGAGCAGGAATAGATAGAGGAAACGGTGCCCAAGATGGCCATTGGGATGATGAAAAAAGTGGCAATCGTTGGGATAGAAATGGTGCTTTACTGTTTCAAAAATCTCATTCATTTGCAGACCAAATTTCTGACATGATAGGGCTTTACGGTCCAGCGTTAGCGGCGTACTTAATAATTTCAGAAGTATCGCGAATCGTTATACCTCCAAGAAATCTTATACCTGTACCATAAGAATTATTTTGGGAAGTGCTTCTTATGAAACTCATTAGATCTAAAGATTATCCTGAAGTTAATGCCAATTTAATAGAATTTCCCAAAGAGATATATATTGCATATGCCGTTTGCAATATAAAGTGTGGAAATACCGAATTTATTGTCGACGGGCAAACACAAGTCTGTGAACGCTGTAACAGTCAGCTGTTTCGGACGGATGTAAAAAAATATTTTTTAGCGAAAGATCAAGATGAATTCTCTAGTTCATTGCAACAAATTATACCAGGAAAACCTCTTAAACTAACTGGATTTGATGATGATTCAATAATCTATCCCCAAGTGGTGTCTGGCTCAATAAGATTCCCTTGTAAAATTCTTATTACATATGCAGTTTGCAGAAAGGATTGTGGCAATGCAGGATTAATTGTTGAAGGGAGTACGGATATTTGTGAGTATTGCGGGCGACATATGCTTCACACTTATATTAAAAAATATGTCTTGGCGCAAGATCTTAATTTAAGATAGTGATTGCTATGTCTCATATCATAGAATGATTTGAGCTTGTCCGCGCGGACGACCAGAAATCCAACGTCAGCACCGTGTATACCTACGACGCCGGCGGCAACATCACCGCGGTTAAGACCTACGCCTACACGACCGGCGAGCTGGGCGCGCAGACGGGAGAAAACAGCTACTCCTACGGGGACGACAACTGGAAAGACCTGCTGACCGGCTACGACGGGCAGGCGATCTCCTACGACGAAATCGGCAACCCGTTTTCCTACCGCGACGGCATGGAATTCACGTGGGAAGGCCGCCGACTGAAAACAGCGTCGGCTGGGGGGAAAGACGTCGGCTACGCCTATAACAGCGACGGCGTCCGCACCGGAAAGACGGTCGACGGCGTTACAACAAGCTATTTCCTCGACGGCAGCACCGTCGTCGCGCAGAAGACCGGGGACGACGTTCTCTGGTTCCTCTACGACGGCGACGGGACAAGGGTGGGCTTTACCTACAACGGCACTGCCTATTACTACACGGCGAACGCGCAGGGCGACGTGACCGGAATCGTTGACAAGGACTGCAACACCGTCGTAGAATACAGCTATGACGCGTGGGGCAAGCTGCTCGGTACGACCGGTTCGCTGGCCGACACAGTCGGCAAAGTCAACCCGTTCCTTTACCGAGGCTATTATTACGATAGCGAAACCGGACTTTATGCACTGCAACTGCGTTATTATGATCCGGAAACGGGCCGTATGATTAATGCGGATCATCTTAGTATATTACTGTCAAGCACATCATCACTAACAGATAAAAACCTTTTCAGCTATTGCGATAATAATGCGATCAATCGTGCGGATGAAGAAGGCGGTTTTTGGCATATAATCGTTGGAGCAGCTATTGGAGCGCTTGTTGGGGGAGCCAGTCAGATGATCTCCAATGTACTTACTGGGCACCAACTCAATGAAGGCTTGGGTGTGGCAATGATAACGGGGGCATTCATGGGTGCGTTGGCAGCGTCTGGATTGGGTTTTCTGGGAATGATAGTTGGTAGTGCCGCAATTTCCATGGCAGGTAACGCTGCAAACCAAATAATTAAAAACAAAGGCTTATCTCATTTCGACACGGGTGATATGGTCTTTGATGGTGTGGTTGGAGGTGCTGCCGGAGCGCTTGGCGGTGCTGGTAAAGGATCGAAACACCTGATGGGGTTAGGAAAACAGACGGTTAAACGAACAATCAATGTTGTAGAACATAAGGGAATTAGTGCAGCGCTGAAAAATCTACCTAAGGTAGCCAGCTACTATGCTAAAAACACTACCTATTTCTATAAACCATTATTAAAAGGCGCATTGCCAGATACATTGATATCAACCACTGCCTCATTTGTTACAGAAAAGTTAAAACAAAAGATTCGCATATTAGGATGGTGAATATGATAAATGAATTTATGGCTGTTTTAGCTATACTTTGCCTTATGATCCTTTTTATAAGGTGGTTGTTTTGGAATATCATAGACTTCAAATTAAATAAAAAAACGAGGAAGGAAAGGAAGCAGGGCATAACATTTAAAGAAAGGTTGTTTTACAGCCGATATCGAACAGAAATTCCCAGATTGTTACTCTATCTATATTTTGGAGTCCTACTTTCACATATATTATTGCTAGCAATGATACCACTCTTCTTTTATTGCATAAATGCATATTATTATATCATAAATGCTATTACTAAAATATTTATTTGGATAGATCTTTTTATCTTGCTTATTATTGATCTTGCCTTTTGGGGCCGAAAAAACGGAAAAACGTATTTCAATGTTGGCAGATGGTTAAAAAAAGGTAAGAAAAAGTAGCTCGGCCGAATACACCTACGACAATATGGACCGTTCCACGGGAACGACGTATACCTTTGC
>ENA-UOOK01000562-UOOK01000562.1-fermentation-metagenome-genome-assembly--contig:-NODE-562-length-49522-cov-6.373441_pt1 | contig 49522 bp, 40 predicted proteins | sample MGYA00245777_ERZ724023 | MGnify/ENA primary metagenome ERZ724023 (study PRJEB28704, sample SAMN03018312) | fermentation metagenome | biome: anthropogenic terrestrial biome; feature: soil; material...
AGGCATTTTTCAACGTAAACAGAGACAATGGGACAGTTATTACTGTCAGAAGATTTTCCTGACGGCAATAACTGCCCCATGGAGGAATTAAGCGGCTGAGATGCATAATTTCATGCAACATATTCACCCGGTTTTCCCGCATATTCCTTGATATATTCCATCGGAAATTTTAAATCCCCTGTCAGCAATATCTATATATTTGTTATTATGTGTAATCATTAATGTATTTCCCCTTGAAACAATACATAATTGAACACGTTTGTGGCAGCAACGGCTCTCCTCCAAAAAAGTGCACATTCTCAACTTGATCACCAACCATTGAAAAAGCTGCAGTTTTTTCCCATGTCCTATAATATGAAGAACCGGCTTTATTGATTTATCCATGAAACAAGATTTGCTGTTTTCTTACAAACAAGTTATTTTTGACGAAGTAAATGTATTTAATTGTATTTTATAGTAATGTTTAATCCAAGTCAATTAATTTTACGCAGGGTTGTAATTTTATTTTTCTGAGCTGATTTTATTCGACAACGCATTGTCATACTGCAATATTTATGATACCATATAGTAAGTACAGGAGGTAACTATGTATAAAACTGCAATATTTGACTTGGACGGGACATTGCTGAATTCTGCCAGGGACCTGGAAGAAGCCTGTAACTATGCTCTGTCAAAATATAATCTTCCCAATGTTGATTCACGAAGCTTTACATTGAGACTTGGCAGCGGAAGGTGTAAACTAATAGAATCCATAGTCAATGACTTCTTTGATAATGGGAAAAAAGAAATTATAGAAGAATTCCTTAAATATTTCAATGAATATTATGATGCTCATTTGTCTGATTATACCAGACCCTATGAAAATATTAACGAGGGCTTGAAAATACTGACAGAAAGTAATATCATTACGGCAGTATTGTCAAATAAGCCACATGAGTTTACAATAAAGCTTGTAAATTATTTTTTTGGAGATAATGTAAAACATATATCAGGACTTAAAGATGGATATGAACCTAAGCCTGATCCCAAAGCTCTGCTGGATATTATAGCTGACCTGGGGGTAAGAAAGGAAGAATGCATATACATAGGAGATTCTGAAATTGATATTCGTGTTTCGAAAAATGCAGGAATAAAATCGCTGGGAGTTTTATGGGGGTTCAGAGATGAAGCCCTTCTAAAAAAAGAAGGGGCCAATTTTTTAGCTTCAAATGTAAGTGAAATGGTTGATATAATCATAAAACAGGCTTAACTAAAAGGTCTAACAGAAAAAAGTTTGCTGTTAGTCTTAATATGTCTATCAAACGTGAAATTTGAAAATGTACCGTATATTCGGTACATTATTTCAAATTTGCTTAACAGCTAAATTTGTTACAGTGACAAGCAATTTCAAATTCTTTCTTAGTAAGGTTTATGTTTTTATTGTTTACCTCTACCTTCATGCCTTTTAAATCAATATTTATATTTTCAAAGCGCAGGAAATGTGTATCTTTTTTTCAATTTTTCTTTTTTCACGTCTCAATTGAGCTTTAACCTTGGAGACTAACTCTTTCAAGCTAAAGGGTTTAAGTTATATAGCTCTCACCGCCGATTGCCACTGTCCTTTGCTGACATGAACAGTATAGGGCAGTCAACCTTTTCTCTTATAACATTGCATAAACTGAATCCATCTATATCCGGAATCATAATGTCCAAAATAATTAAATCCGATTTTTCTCCGGACAGTTTGATTCCATCTAATAACATGAACACAAGAGCTAAAATTTTGATTTGAAATCATGTTAACCCTTTAAATCCTTTATTGCTTCGTGATAAATTCAATTGTAAGTTCTCCTTTTAAACTTACATATCGTATAGAAACTTATTATAAAGAATTTATAAGTTTATAAAAAGATTTTTGGTTCATATAAAATAATTGACTTTAATTTTAAGTAAGTGTATACTAACCATGTTAGATTAAACTAACTGCTAGTAAATATAGTTAGCAGTTAGTTTTAACTGAACAAATATATTATATTAGGAGTGATAAATATTATGAATTACAGAGTAAATCTGATAAAAAGGGCACTTTCAGCCTTTTTGGCATTTACTATGCTGCTTTCTTTGCCATACGTTGCATTTGCACTTGATAAAGGCAAGGATTATGAAGTGGGCGAGTATTCCGGATCAGCTGATGGATTTAAGGGAAAGGTTTATGCTGACATTATTTTAAGTGAAAGTGATAGCGGGGATAAATACATATCTAATATTGATGTTTCGCATGATAATGAAAGTGCGAAACAATGGGAAAAAGCTTTCGAAGTTATTGACTCAATTATCGAATCAAACGGAACAGAAGACGTGGAAACAATCAGCGGTGCAACTTTTAGCTCACGGGCGATTATTGATGCAGTGAATAATGCGTTGGATCAGGCTGTCATAGAGAATGATGATGCGATTTTTTCAAGTGGCTCAGGTACAGAAAAAGATCCATACATGATTACATCGCTAAACAATCTAAGAAATTTCAGTAAAGCAGTTAACAGTGGTGAAGGCTACGCAGGAAAATATATTTCTCTGGGGAGGAATATTGATCTTGATGGTATTGACTGGGAACCTGTCGGAACTGCTACAAATGCTTTTAAAGGCAACTTTAATGGAAACAATCATGTTATTTCCAATATGACTATAGGAAGAGAAAGTGAACCTTTGGATTTACAGTATGCCTCTCTTTTTGGATATGTGACAAATAGTGCTGAGTTTCATAATGTAAATCTTGAGGGAGTGTCTATCTTCATCGAACCGTCTAAATCGGCATATGCCGGGACTCTTGCTGCATTCAGCAAGGTTGAAAGTGGAAGCAATACTGGTACAGTCTTCAACAATTGTCATGTGCAAGGCAGCATAAATGTGAATACCAGTGGATCTGCAATAGCCGGAGGGCTTACCGGATTTACTAATCAAAACTGCGTTATAGCAAACTGCGGTGCTGATGTTGAAATGACACTTAACGGAGGAAATAAAACCGTTAATGCAGGCGGTCTTGTGGGGTTTACGAGTGTAAAGGGTGTTACCATAAACAGCTATTCCCTGGGAGATGTTTTTGTATCATCTACAGGCTCATCCAGTGCCGGAGGGTTTGCAGGAGGAACTAATGGTCTTATCTATAACTGTTATTCTACGGGAAATCTTACTACATCAGGTTCATCGATAAAAGCAGGAGGCTTTGCCGGAAGTATAGCCGCCGCAACAAGTGTTTCAAGTGCATATTACATGAATGATGGTGAAAATGCAGAGCTTGATTTCTCCGGTGAAAACAGAGGAAGTATTAATGAAGATACATGTTTAGGATATAAACAGTCAGCATTAATGGAAGTAGGATTTAGAGATTTGCTTTCTTCTAATCTTACGGAGACCAAACAGACTGCCTTTGCGTCTGAATTAACAGCAAATGGTAATTATGAAAATATGCTTTCAAGAATAGACGGAAATTTCTATGACTGGGAGATTAAAGACGGAGCAGTACTTCTGTCTGAAAAGCTTTGGGTGTCATCAGAAGTGGATACTGGTATATTTGCATCAGGAAGCGGAACACAGGATGATCCTTATTTTATCGAAACTGAGGAACAGCTACGTGAATTTGCCTGCTCGCTGACAGATAAGCTTGATTATAAAGGTATATTTATATCTCTTGCAAACAATATTGATATTACCGGCGGAGACTGGGTTCCTGTAGGCGAAGGAGAATATGATTTCAATGGAACCTTCGACGGTTGCGGATATAAAATATCCGGCATCAGATTCGGTACATCTGATTCTCCCAAAATAGATACAGGAGATACAGTGTTTTATGGACTTTTTGGAGTACTTGGGAAAAGCGGAACCATTAAGAATCTGGATGTTGATGTATCAATATATGTTAGCTCAATGGTCAGCGTTTATGTGGCAGGGCTTGTCGGATACGCAGAAGGCGGGTTGATAGACAGTGTATCCGTAAGCGGTACTATTTTCGGGAAAAGCGGAAAGAGTGCAAATAATTTTGTAGGTGGTATTTCAGGATATATTCAGAGAAGTGCTATTATTAACTGTATTGCATCCAACATTGATATCCGTTCGGAAAGTGCAGGAGGCGTTGCAGAGGCAGGAGGTCTTGTAGGATTAAATAACCGGGGTTTAATTGCAAATTCATGTACAACAGGTATGATAAAAGGTACTTCTGACAGAGTGCTTGAAGGGACGCCGGCTCTGGGAGGTATTGCCGGTGTGCATGCAGGTACGATGGTAAATTGCTACTCGCTCTGCGAAGTTATATCAGACTGCTACAGCCAATATGTTGGATCACTGTCCGGATGGGCTACTGGTATTGCCGATAGTTTCCAAAGCTATTTTAATACAGAAACAAACTTAGTTACAGATAATCTTACCTCTGACAGACTGGTTATCGGTCCTGCAATTCCTATTGGATGGTCGGCGGGCCCGGGTCTAACTGATGAAGGTGAGCCCTACACCGGCAGCGTGTCACTTAATATACAAGGCTTTGAAACAGAAGAATTTTGCGAAAATGCTGCTGAATTATTGAATGAAAACCTTGGAAAGCTCAATGTAGATCTTGAAAAAGGAGGTCGCCAGAACGGTCAGTGGACTGGAAGCGAAAAGATGAAAAACTCTCTGAAAGAATGGGAAATTTCAGATGATTCGCTGGCGTTTCCAAGGGGAAGTACGGTTACTACCGGTTATGATGAATCAACAGATGAACAAATAGAAAAACTGCTCCCTGATATATATGTTCCTCTAAGGGAAGGAACATATTATGGACGTTCCGATGACAGAACATTAATTTTGAAAATTGTCGTGTCTTCTGATGGGCATATCATGGAAATTGAAGTTGTTCATGGAGAAAAGGATTATACGGCTGATATTGAAAAAGTGGTCAATGACCAGAGTTCAGAAAATGTCAAAGACATAAAGTTTAAGAGAACACTAGAAATGGCTATTAATAGAAGTATGAAGGGTGATCTGACAAGCTTTGGATCTGCTTCTGGCAGCATGTTTGACGGTGGTACGGGAACAGAATCAGATCCTTGGCAGATTGCCACGGCAGATCAGCTGATTGCTTTTGCACAAGGGGTGAACGTGGATGAAAACTATTCTCGTAAATACATTAAGCTTACAAAAGACATTATTCTGGACAAGGAATGGATTCCGGCAGGAAGTCAGAACCACTATCCCTTTTCCGGTCATCTGGATGGAAATATGAAAACAATCAAAAATCTTACAATTGGTTCAGCTGATTTTGCAGCAAACTATATTTACAGTGGCCTTTTCACCTATATTGAAAAAGGAGTTGTTGAGAATCTTACTCTTGATAATATTTTTATCAACGTGGCAAATACAGGTTCCGACAGAATATATGCCGGCGGTATTGCTTCATTTATGGATCAGGCCCCAGGCAACGGATATATAGATAATGTTAATGTTGCTGGTGAGATAAAGATAAAATCCAATTCAGGGGCAAACTACAGTGGTGCCTTATTGGGACAGACGATTGGAGGTACTGTTACAAACAGTAGTTCAAATATTAAAATAAATGCTTCATCTGATGCATCATGGGTTTATTCGGGAGCTTTGCTTGGAATGATGTCTAGAGGCGGTGTGTTCAATAGCTTTGCAGAAGGTAGTATTAATGCAGACGGATCTCTCAACAAGGTTTCTATCGGAGGGATTACATCATTTCACTCAGGTGTAAGCTATAATAACTACACAGATGTGGAATTGATTTCAAGCAGCTCAACAAATGATATCGGCGGACTTGCAGGGCGAAATACAGGCATAGGTATGATGCTCAGAGGATATTTCAGTTCAGAGAAGGCACAAAAATCAGCAAACAGAATAAACAATCCGAATGTTGGCATTGGAGTTATTGTTTCCGGAGATAGAGACGGTATGGGACAGGCAACAGGACTGAAAGCCCGAAGCAGTTTATCTGGACAGGATTTTGCAAGTATTATGAATGTGGGACGTTCAGACAAAAATTCCTGGGATGAAGTACTCAAACTCTTAAAGGACAGCTGGGGAGTTGATGTGAGCGAAGATATCTCATTATTTAACTGGATTGTTCAGGATGAAGATAATATAGTTCTTGATAGAAGTAAAAAAGGTGCAGTAAAGCCTGGAACCGACATAGAAGTCAGTGATGGTAATACGGACGATAACAACGGCAATAATGACAGCAATGATGGTAATGATAACAATAATATTGGGAATAATAAAAACAAAAACAACAAAAATAAGCCGAAGAATGATAATGTCATTAAAAATCCTGAAGAAAATATAGTAAAAGAAACTGAAGAAGGACTAATTTTTACTGATGTGCAGGAAAGTGACTGGTTTTACCATAATGTTAAATATGTTTATGAACATGGTATGATGGAAGGCATTGGTAACAATTTGTTCAAGCCATATGGTGAGACTTCACGTGCTATGGCTGTTACCATATTGTACAGACTTGAAGGATCTCCTCAAGTTTTGGAAAGCAGCGGATTTGATGATGTATCAGAAAGTGATTACTTTGCAAATGCGGTAGCATGGGCAAAATTAAACGGAATTGTAAAGGGCTATTCTTCTAAGAATTTTGGACCGAATGATTCTATTGAGAGAGAACAGATGGCTGTTATTTTAATGAATTATGCCAGTTATAAAAAGTACGATTTAAGTGCAGAAGCAAAACTTTACAAATTCAGCGATGCAGATTCTATATCGGATTGGGCAGTTAATTCACTATCCTGGGCAAATTCAGAACAGCTTATCAATGGCAAAGGAAACGGAATTCTTGATCCTCATGGAAAGACTATACGAGCCGAAGTTGCTGCAATATTGAACAGATTCTGCGAGAGATTTCAATAGTTTAAAATAATTTTTTTTTAAGTAAAAAGGGGTTGTTGCGTTAAACATAAAGTTCTTCGGTCTGGAGACATCAGAATGACAGATTGATAGGCACTAATATGACAATCCTTTTTTAATTGCTTCATCTTCTGCAGTTTTTGCATGCTTTGATTTTTATTTCTGTATTATAATTTGGTTTTATTCCCATGAAAAATACCTCCTGGCAGATACTCTAATTTATATAAATTTTATAATTAATCTTGACAGAGAAATTGAAATGTGATATTCTGCAAATAGTTAGTTAACACTAACTAATAAATTGAGCATTCAGTGCATTGCTTTTAAAAAATGTCATAAGGTTAGTTTATGCTAATATATTTGAAAGGGGTAATTATAATGAGTATTGTAATAATAGGCGGTAATGAAAGAATGGTGTGTCAGTATGAAGATATTTGCAAAAATTACGGATGTAAGGTAAAGGTTTTTGCAAAGGAAAATGGTTCTCTTAAGAAAAAGATCGGAGTACCGGATCTCTTGATTTTATTTACAAATACAGTGTCTCATAAAATGGTAATTAGCGCAGTAGGTGAGGCTAAGCGCAACAACATACCTGTTGCCAGGGTTCATTCAAGCAGTGCTACTGCTTTATGTGGAATATTGAAAGAACATTTTTTGAAATCGTTTGAGGCATAATAAATAAAGAATTTTCACAGCAAGACTATAAAAGCTGTTACGCTAATTGCTTAGCATAACAGCCGTGGTTTTGTTAATAATATCTTTTGTTGGACGAGTATTCTTCGACTAATCTTAAGCCTTCACCGAATCTTTGGAAGTGGACAATTTCACGTTCTCTCAACCACCTTAAAGTATCTTTTACCAGAGGGTCATCAGTAAGGACAATTAGGCCTTCATATGTGGCCCGTGCCTTTTGTTCAGCAGCCATATCATTGTATAAATCTGCTACAGGATCTCCTTTTGCCTGAGTGTAGGTTGATGTCCAGGGAACTCCAGATGCATCGAGCAGGAACGGGCATGTTTCATGATTTGAGTAGTAACCGCCTAATCCTGCGGCAACTAATTCATCCTTGGTAGCGCCCTCTATTAATTTTTTAAACAAGGTTGCAACCATTTCCATGTGTCCAAGTTCTTCTGTTCCTATATCCGTTAACAAACCTTTAGTTTCATTTAAGGGCATGCTAAATCTTTGGGTCAGATAATTCATGCTGGCGCTCATTTCACCGTCAGAACCGCCATATTGATTTAATACGGCTTGAGCCATCCTTACATCTTTGCCGGAAACCCTGACAGGGTATTGCAATTTTTTTTCATATATAAACATTCTATTATTCATTCCTTTCCTTAAAATATTTTACTATCTTTCCCATGGCCACGGGCTGTTTATATAGCGCCACGTATCCCCTGATTCATGACCCATTACGGACATTATTCCAAATCGAGATTCATAAGCATCGCGGAGCTGCATGAGCTGGTCCGTGTATGCTTTATGTTTGTATAGGGCAACGGGGTCATTCGGATGAGTATCCAAATAAAGAGCTAAATCATAAATGGCAAATTGTAATTTTTGAATGTCTAACAACATAAGACTTTCTTCGTTGGACATTTGGTTACTTCTGTTGTAGTTGATCATGATTGCACCCCTCTTTGAAAGAATTCTGAATATGGAGTTACTAATTCAGGAAAAATTGTTCCATGAACAAATGCCTCATTAATATTATTGTAGTACTGCGGATTGATCTGATAAGGAACATATCCATAGCCCGGTACCGGATCCTCAGGCATATATGGCACCATGGGTGTATAATTATCGTTATTGGTTATATACAAAATTTTCATTCCTTTCTCTTAAATTTCAACTATTTAGATATAGTTACATTATTTTATTCACGTATTGACAAATAGTGACTTTTAATAAAAAATGTTGATTTTTTAGTAATGATTATAAAAAGTAAAGCTTTTTTACACAATAAATAATAATTTTATTGGGATACTGTGTTATTTATATATAGTGCAAAGCTTAGCTTTAGAAATATGAAATAAAATTCGATGATAGGGCATAATGTGGATTTGTATATAGCCAAGTTTTGTAAGCTGGTTACTTGTATTTTTAGTTATTGCTAGGGGTTAGATAGGAAAGTAAGTAAAGGGAAAAATTATTTTAAAAAACTGTTGACAAATTTAAAATCTTAACATATAATTGTATAAAAATAATAAATATTGTATAATTTAATGATTGGAAGAGTAATTAAATTTAGCTTCAGCGAGTCGGTGCAGAGTGTGAGGCCGTCAGTGATATTTAATTAAAAAGAATCCATGAAAAGATTCTCGGAAACAGTAGTATGAGAATACGGTTCAATACCGTTATGATGTAGAGAAAGCAAACTGCTTAGAAAGAAGAGTGGTACCGCGGTGCAAAACTGCCTCTTTATAAGCAGTTTTTTGTATAACAGTAGAAATATATTTGTGAATTAATTGCTATTTGTGCAGTTTAAGAGTATATAAATTTGAACTGTTCAACTCTATATTTTCTACTGTTAGAGTAAAAAGACGTTCATAACGTCTTAGTTAGATAAAAAATCATAAAATGAATAAGTATGCATATAACAGCAAATAAAACAATATAGCAAGTAAATTAAATAGGAGGATAGAAATGGAAAAAGAAAAAGTAGTATTAGCGTATTCAGGAGGACTTGACACATCAGTTATTATTCCCTGGTTAAAAGAAAATTACGATGATTTAGATATCATAGCCTGCTGTGTTAATGTAGGACAGGGGGACGATATGGAATTTGTCAGGAATAAGGCATTATCGTCTGGTGCAAGCAAAGTATGTATTGAAAATGTAATAAATGAATTTGTAGAGGAATATGTTTATAAAGGTATCAAGGCAAATGCTGTTTATGAGGGAAAGTATCTTTTGGGAACTGCTTATGCAAGACCGCTGATTGCAAAGAAATTGGTTGAAACTGCTCACAGGGAAGGCGCTAAATACATTGCTCATGGTTGTACAGGCAAGGGAAATGACCAGGTTCGTTTTGAAACAGCTATAGCATCGCTGGATCCTGAAATTAAAATTATTGCACCATGGCGTATGTGGAATATATCTTCAAGAGAAGATGCGATAGATTATGCCAAGTCCAAAAACATTGATCTTCATGGAATTACAAAGGAAAAAATTTATTCAAGAGATCAAAATATTCTTCATATCAGCCATGAAGGAGGAATGCTTGAAGATCCCGGAAATGAACCGGATTTTGACGAAATATTAGTAATGACAAATCCGATTGAAAAAACTCCTGATGCTGCTGAGTACATTGAAATAGAATTTAAAGAAGGAATACCTATAAAACTTAATGGTAAAAAATTAAACGGTGAAGAAATGCTTAATGCATTAAATAAAATAGGTGGAACTCATGGGATAGGTGTTGAAGATTTGCTTGAAAACAGGATTGTCGGTATGAAATCAAGAGGAATATATGAAACACCCGGAGGTACATTATTGATAGAGGCTCACAAGTACCTTGAAAGCTTCGTGTTAGAAAAAGAAACTGCACATTTTAAGGATATTATTGGTCAAAAATACGCAGATCTTGTATATAATGCAATGTGGTTTTCAAGCCTGAAGTGTGCTTTTGATGCGTTTGTAGATTTTACCCAGAAAAATGTTACAGGAATCGTTAAATTGAAGTTATATAAGGGGACGGTCAAATTTGCCGGAATGGCATCAGACCATGCATTGTACAATGAATCAATTTCATCATTTGCCACAGGGGATTTATACAACCAGAAGGATGCAACTGGATTTATCCATTTATATAGTCTGCCGTACAAAATTCAGGCATTGAATGAGTTAAACAGCAAGAAAAATTCTCCTCAGGTTAAATACAGCTTTAAAGAATAAATAATCGTAAAAAATACAAGGAGCTGCAGCAAAATGAAAATGCTGCAGCTTCATAGTATTATTTCAAGCTGTCAAGTATTTTTTTTATTTTAGCCGGAGCAATTTTGCATTTATCTTCTGCAACGGCGCATACTGCAAATCTTAATCCTTTTTTAAGTGATACAACAAATAAGTTTTCTTTGATTAATTCATCGGAAGCTTTTTTTGCATCATTACATGGAATACTTATGAAAAATCCGTCTCTGTAAGGAAGTATTTCTAATCCGCATTTTTTTGCTTCCTTAACAAAAACATCGGCCCGTCTTCTTAACATGACTTTATATTTGTTTACCTCATTTTCATAGGCTTCTTTTTTAACAGGATCTTTTGCAATATTGGTCAATACGGACATTGCAGCTCTCGTCCCGTTGGACCAATTTGCTCTGTTGGAATGCATGCATGTATAGTAAAACTCATTGGCTAATTCTTCTTTAGATGAAATACCGATGGCTGCTCCCGATCTTAAGCCGTACATGGTAAATCCTTTGGACATGCTGTATGCTACTATTACAAATATATTTTCAGGTAGTCCTGAGAATTTTTTAAAGAATTTCCTTCTTTCAGAACCTGTGCCGGCATAGTCTATGTAAGCTACATCAACCAAGAATATTATTTTGTTTTCAGGATCTTTTGCATTTTCTTTTGCAATGTCCAAAACTTCATCCCATTCTTTATCAGATAGGCTGTAGCCTGTAGGATTATTTGCAGGTGTATTAATTATGGTAACAAGTCTTTTTTGTTTTCTAAGCAGTGTTTCAAAGTTTTTCTTAAATGATATTATATTGAATTCGCCATTTTCGTTGAGAAGTTCATAATTTGTAACTGTTCTTCCAAATTCCTCGGATATTGTTGCATAAGGAGTCCAGAACCAGTCACATACTAAAACAGAGTCTCCTGGATTAGTGTAATTCCAGATTCCATGTCTAACAGCTCCTGTTCCACCGGGTGTTGCTACTGCCTTAATGTATGCATCGGGACGGTATTCCTCGAAGCAAATATCCTTTACAGCTTCCAGAAAATCAGATTGCCCGGCAACCTGGGCGTACGTAGCTATATCTGCATTTGGCAATGATTTTAGCTCTTTGTATACAGTATCTAAACAGATTAAATCACCATTATCATTCACCAGTGAACCTAAAGTTGAATTTATTACATTGTCTTTTCCATATTTATCAACAGCGTCCCTTGCCTTTTCTGCAAGTCCGAATATTGCATCATTTTTCTCAGGCCATTTCGCATGAGGCGCAACCATATTAAAAGCCATAATACCACCTCGTTTTTTCTTGATTTTAACATTAATAAAAACATAAGTCAATAATGTTAAATCTATAAAATCTGCGTCTAATTATAATGGTTCCAAAAATATTGAAAACAACTATGTACCTAAATTAATACAAACAGCAGAAGAAGATTTTAGAAATCCCTAAAAAATCTAAAAAATTTAATTACACTATAATTTTATTTAAAATAGCGGACATTTAATGTTGCAATTTTTAAGTAACAAAAAATTTCAATAAAAATATTGACAAGTTTCGACAGGTGAGTTATCATATAAAAGTTATATATGATCCATTAGCTCAGTTGGCAGAGCACTTGACTTTTAATCAAGGTGTCCGGCGTTCGAATCGCCGATGGATCACCATTATAAAACAACATTTGACGATTCTAGCGACGTTGAATGTTGCTTTTTTTATATGCATTATAACACATATTTAAATTACATATATACTTTCAAATTTCGATTTTTAATTCCTTGCTAGCACAAAAAACAAAAAATTTCTAACAATTTTTTGTTTCTAACATTTTTCTACAAATTTCTCTATTAATTAATTGTATATTTACTAAGTTAAAAATTTCTTATAGAAGGAAAAGGGGAACAAATGATTAAAAGCGAAGAGATGCGAATATATGCGCATGAAAATTGTAATGGTTATGATTATTTAAGTAATGAAGAAGTGCATGAGGTAGCAATAAGACAGAAGGAAAAAATGACTGCCTTAGGACGGTTGGCTGGAGGTATTGCGCATGATTTTAACAATCAGCTGATGAGCATTATAGGAAATGCAACCATGATGCAAAAAACAGATGACTTGGTTAAGATTAAGGAATATGCTGAAAGAATTATCAATATTTCTCAAGGCTCTGCAAGCTTGACAAAAAAAATATTAATGTTTTCAAAAAATGAAAGCAGGATAAACGAAACAATAAATTTAAAAAGTATAATGGACAATACATATAATATGATTGAATCTATACTGGACAAAAAAATTGAAATTCGATACAAATATGGAGCTTCAAATAAAATGATATTGGGAGACGAATCTCAGGTTGAAAATTTAATAGTTACCTTGATTTTAAATTCCAGAGATGCTATAAAACATTCTTTTGGAAAAATTGAAGTTGGGACTGCTGATACAGTAGTTTTTTCAGACATGGTTCTCAGCCACGGAGAAACATTAAAGCCGGGGCAATATGTAACAATTTATGTTGAAGACAATGGTGCTGGAATAAATGAATGTGATATGTTAAAAATATTTGAACCTTATTTTACTACAAAAACGAAGTTAAGCGGTACAGGCTTAGGACTTTCTGTAGCTTTTGGGACGGTTAAATCTCATGCAGGATTTATTAATGTAAAGAGCAAGGTTGGAATTGGAACCAGGTTTGAGATTTTCTTACCGGTTTATAGCAAGAAACAGTCAGCTAAAGTCAGTAATAAGGTGGTTGAAATAAAAAGCAATTTAATTATGTTGGTAGATGATGACCCGAATGTGCTTGGTGTAGAAAAAGAGCTGATTGAGGACTTGGGGTATAATGTTATTAAATTCAACAAACCTTTGGAGGCATTAGATTATTATAAAAAACACAGTAAGAAAATCGCTTTTTCGGTAATAGATCTATCGATGCCTGTAATGACAGGCAAACAGCTTTATGATGAAATGCAGAAAATATACAATAAATCTAAAGCACTGTTTATTACTGGATATGCTAATCAGACAGACTGTGAGGAACTTTTAAGTGAGGGTGAAATAATAATACAAAAGCCTTTTACATATGAAGCTTTATCTGCACAAATAGCTAAAATTTATCTGTAAATTTAATTCTGCAGTAAAGTATGTATATACTGTAGATTTTTTATGTGATTATTAAGATATCTTAATAATATTCATATTACTTTGTTTTGAATAAATATGTTTTGACAATTACTAAATATTTGATAGAATGTTAAAAGAAAAGGTGAAAGAGGAGAGTTTAGTTTTAACCGGAGGTAAAAATGGATATAAACGATTACGCGTATAATGAACCTCAGCCATTTGGTGAATTGTCAATAATAGCTATGAAAGGCTGTGAAGATATAGCGGCTAAAATCGACTATTATTTAAAGGAATGGAGACAGGACAAAAATGCAGCTATATATTCAGGAAATTTAGTTCCTGCAAGGACATACCTGCTTAATGCAGTGTGCCCAAGATTTGGGTCGGGAGAAGCAAAAGGAGTTCTTAATGAAACTGTAAGGGGACATGATGTATTTATTATATCTGATGTATTTAATTATGGAGTAACTTATAATATGTACGGAATGAATGTTCCTATGAGCCCGGACGACCATTACCAGGATTTAAAAAGAATAATTGCAGCAATGAACGGCAAGGAAAAAAGAATAACGGTTATTATGCCTATGCTTTATGAAGGCAGGCAGCATAAAAGGGCTACAAGGGAATCACTTGACTGTGCATTGGCTTTACAGGAACTTACGTCAATGGGTGTTGAAAATATTATATCTTTTGACATCCATGATCCGAGAGTTCAAAACGCCATTCCATTGCACGGATTTGAGGATTTCCATCCTCATTATCAAATGATTAAAATGTTCGTAAGAGCGGTTCCCAATGCTGTAATAGATAGAAACCACATGATGATTATTTCACCTGATGAAGGAGGAATGGCAAGATGTATTTATTATTCATCAGTTATGGAATTGGACCTGGGAATGTTTTATAAGAGAAGGGATTATTCTGTGGTAATAAACGGGAAAAATCCGGTAGTGAGCCATGAATTTTTAGGTGACAAAGTTGAAGGCAAGGATGTTATAGTAGTGGATGACATGATTGCATCAGGAGATTCGATGATTGACGTTGCTGGAAAATTAAAAGAAAGAAAAGCAAGGAACGTTTATGTATTTGCTTCCTTCGGCTTATTTACAGAAGGTCTTGCAAAATTTGACAAAGCATTTGAGGAAGGGATAATAACAAAGGTTTTCACTACAAACATGATTTATAGAAAGCCGGAATTATTACAGAAACCATGGTATATAGAAGTAGATATGTCAAAATATATTGCAAATATCATTGATACATTAAACTATGACAAATCATTGAGCGAATTGCTGGATCCTGTCCAGAAAATTAAAAAGCTCCTTAAAAAATAAATTTGTAAACAGTGTTGATTTTTATAGGAAGAAGGAAATATTTATGAAAAAGGTGTTGAGTATTGCAGGCTCGGACTGCAGTGGAGGAGCAGGAATACAGGCTGATTTAAAAACTTTTTCGGCGCATGGTGTGTTTGGCATGAGTGTTATTGTTTCTGTTGTTGCGGAAAATACCAGCCGGGTAATAGATATTCAGGATGTTAGGCCTGATATAGTGCAAAAGCAAATTGATGCGGTATTTGAAGATATTGGTGCGGATGCGGTAAAAGTCGGAATGCTTTCGGGGCGCAAAAGTATGAGTGCTGTAGCGGAAAAGCTCCTTGAGTATAAGCCTGAAAATATTGTAATTGATCCTGTAATGTACGCAAAAAATGGGTGCCCGCTTATGAATCCGGATGATGTTGACGCTCTTATTGAGTTTGTTGTTCCTTTGGCGGATGTTCTTACTCCTAACATACCGGAGGCAGAAAAAATTGCCGGCATGGAAATACGTAATATTGAAGATATGGAATCTGCGGCAAAATTCATCTTTGACATGGGATGCCGGAGCGTACTTGTCAAGGGAGGGCATGGTTCTGGTGATGCAGTTGATATTTTATACAATGGAAAGCAGTTTTATCACTTTAGCTCAGAACGTATAAATACAAAAAACACCCACGGAACAGGATGTACTTATTCATCTGCTATTGCATCAAATCTTGCTTTGGGATTTGCTATGCCTGAAGCTGTAGACAGGTCAAAAAAATATGTTACAACGGCAATTCGTCATTCCCTTGCAATAGGCAAGGGCAATGGGCCTACACATCATTTCTATGATTTGTACATGAATGGATTACCGGAAGAAATTCTGCAAATTAATTAATCAAATCTTATTGTAGCTTTGATCACACGGGTAAGGTATAATATCTTGCTCGTTTTTTTATTGTGATTTTCTAAAAAATGCCTGTATGAAACTATGAGTAATTCATGTATAATCTATATAATATGCACAGATAACGGTGAATAGAACAGGAAATTTGCGTTTTGTAAACAAAAAAATTGAAATCACGTTAATAATATGTTATAATTTCTATTATTGTTGTTTCGAGTTTTGTATGTAAGACTTGCATAATTAAAAGTGACGGTAAATAATGCAGGAAAATACAGGAGGATAAAAATGAGTTTCAGAATGGATATTGGAATAGATCTTGGCACGGCCAGTGTGTTAGTATACATAAAAGATAAGGGAATAATTATAAATGAACCTTCTGTTGTCGCAATCGACATAAATACCAATAAAATACTTGAGGTTGGAGAGGAAGCCAGAAAAATGCTGGGGCGTACTCCAGGTAATATTGTTGCGATCAGACCTTTAAGAGATGGGGTTATATCGGATTTTGACATTACAGAAAAAATGCTTAAATATTTTATAAAAAAGGCGGTTGGCAATTCAATCGTCAAACCAAGAGTTATTATATGTGTTCCAAGTGGTGTTACTGAAGTTGAAAAAAGAGCAGTACTTGAGGCAAGCATTAATGCAGGTGCAAAAAAAACATATCTGATTGAAGAGCCTGTGGCTGCAGCCATAGGAGCCGGGCTTGATATAACAAAGCCGTCGGGACATATGATTATAGATATGGGCGGGGGTACAACAGATATAGCTGTTATATCTCTTGGAGGAATTGTAGTAAGCAGATCTATAAAGATTGCCGGTGACAAGTGTGACGAAGCAATTGTCAGGTATGTAAGAAAAAAATATAATGTAATGATAGGCCTTAGAAGTGCTGAGGATATTAAAATAAATATAGGGACCGCATTCCCTGCAGAAGAAGAAAAATTTATGGAAGTAAGAGGAAGAAACCTTGTAACAGGGCTTCCGGTGAACTTGACTATATCATCTTCAGATATACTTGAATCTTTGGAGGAGACAATTACTTCAATTGCTGATGCAGTACATTCGGTTCTTGAAAAGACGCCGCCGGAATTAGCTGCGGACATAAGTGAAAAAGGCATTGTTATGACCGGAGGAGGCTGTTTGATTTACGGTATGGATAAATTAATTGAAAAGAGAACAGGATTGAATGTAACGATTGCCGACGATGCAATTTCATGTGTGGCAAAAGGTACAGGTCAGTCTTTAGAGCACATGGACGTATTAAAGGATTCTTTACTGACGGATAATATAAAAACTAATTATGGCTCATTTTAAAAATTTAATATTTTATTATTAAACAGGGGGAATTTTTATGTACAGGGAAAAGTATGAAGCTTGGATCGAAAGCCCATATGTAGATGATGTATTAAAAAAAGAACTGAAAAAGATTGAAAAAGATGATGTAGAAATTGAGGACAGATTTTACAAAGATTTGGAATTCGGAACAGGTGGAATGAGGGGAAAAATAGGAGCTGGATCCAATCGTATGAATACGGTGACGGTTGCAAAGGCAACCCAGGGAATTGCAGACTATTTAAACGAAAAATATTGTGACGAATTAATAACTGCTGCAATAGCATATGATTCGCGAAATATGTCGAAAGAATTTGCATCAAAAGCTGCAAGTGTATTTGCAGCAAATAATATAAAAGTTTATTTATTTGAAAGCTTACGGCCTACGCCGGAGCTTTCATTTACAGTTAGGCATTTTAAATGCAAGGTAGGATTAATGATTACGGCTAGTCATAATCCACCTGAATATAATGGTTACAAAGTATATGACTGTTATGGGGGTCAGGTTGTGGCTGATGCAGATGCAATAATAAGTAAGATAAATAAAGTAAATTTAAAAGATATTAAATCAAGTCTGCCTGATGGAAACGATAAAATACATATAATAGGTGATGATGTTGATGTAATATATGTAGACAGGGTAAAAGAATTAAGCCTTAACAGTGAAGTTGATAAAGATATAAACATAATATACACGCCGCTTCATGGGACAGGCAATAGGATCGTTAGGAAGACTCTTGATGAATTAGGTTATAAAAATGTTTTTGTTGTAAAGGAACAGGAATTTCCTGATCCTCTATTTTCAACTGTTAAATCTCCTAATCCTGAGGAAATTAGTTCATTTGAAATGGCGATAAAGTATGCTGAAAAATTAAATGGTGAAATTATTATAGGAACTGACCCTGATTGTGATAGGGTAGGTCTTGTTGTTAAGGATCATAATGGGCAGTTTGTGCCGTTAAATGGGAATCAAACCGGAGCACTGCTTTTAAACTATGTTCTTAGTTCTTTAAATCAGCAGGGAAGACTCCCGGAGAACGGTGCAGTTATAAAAACAGTTGTAACCAGTGAAATAGGAAAAGATATTGCACATAAATATAAAACAGCAATATTTGACACATTAACTGGTTTTAAATATATTGCAGAATTAATGCAAAAACTTGAAGATTCAGGAAAATACAGCTTTTTATTTGGATATGAAGAAAGTTATGGCTATCTTACAGGTACTTTTGTCCGTGACAAGGATGCAGTAATTGCATCAATGCTTATTTGTGAAATGTCTGCATATTATAAGCAAAAAGGGAAAATACTATTAGATGTACTGAATGATATATATAGCGAACATGGATATTATATGGAGGAAACTGTGTCGCTAAGTTTTTCCGGGGTAATAGGACATAGGAAAATCAAATCCATTATGGAAAGTTTTAGGGAAAATAAGCCCAATACTATAGCAGGGGAAAAAATACCATATGTGTATGATTACAAATTAAGTACTGTTTTAAATCTTACTGATGGTAAAACAGAAAAACTAAACTATCCTAAGTCGAATGTATTGAAATTTTTATTTGAAGATTATTCGTGGATTGTGTTGAGACCGTCCGGAACAGAACCAAAATTAAAAGTTTATTTTTCAATTAAGGGTGAAAATAAGTATGAATCCAAAGAAAAACTGGAAAGAGTAAAGAAAGAGATAATGAACCTAATTAGCCGTGTACAAATCAATGGCTGATATCCAGTAGTTAATACCCTTGATTAATAAGGTTTTAATAAAAAGCATGAGTGTCTACTTGACACTATTAATCTTAAATGGGAGGTGTAAATATGAAAATATTAAATACCAAAACCCGAAGAAAAATTATTTCATTGATTTTCATTTTTGCATTTATGTTTAACACCCTTGTGTATGGAAACAATCGAAATCCTTCACGTAAAAATTTGGAGGATATGATTGACGATGTTGCTGTGAAAAGAGCAATTCCTTCTGTACTCCTAAAGTCAATAGCAAGGGTAGAGTCAGTTTACAGTCAATTTAACAGTGATGGGAGCCCGAAAACAAACGGCAGCAGCATTGGATTAATGCAGGTAAATAACAGATATGGCGGATACAATTCCGAAAAACTTAAATATGATATTTTGTACAACATTGAAGCGGGAGCTGATGTACTGCTTAATAAATGGAGTACAAGTTCTTATAATAGTGTGTCAAGTGTAGGAAATATGGATCCTAATGTTTTGGAGAATTGGTACTTTGCTCTTTGGGCATATAACGGATGGTCATCAGGTAATAATCCTAATACATATGGTAGAGGTCGTACTTACCAGCAGCTTATATATGATACTGCTGAAATTGAATACGGAGAAAAAATAAACAATATAGATTTTTCATATCTTCCTAAATCGGGCAAGCCAAGCAGATCATTGACAGTGCCTACACCTGCTTATACAAACAGCGCAAATATAGTTCTTTATGAAAAAGGAGACTATGTAATGACTGACGGGATAAGAGGAAAATATCATTTGAGAGATTGCCCGGCAGGAAAATATATTTATGAGATTAATGTAATGAAACTTGGAACTATAATCGACGGACCGGTTCTACAAAATGGATACTACTGGTATAAAGTATGTATGGACGGTAATATGGAAGGCTGGATTGAAAGGAACTGGCTGACGAGAACAGGAGATGAGGGGCATGGGAAATATGTGTTTGATGATATATCATTTAATTGGGCACGAAAAATTATCATGGACCTTTACAGTGAAGGAGTAATAGCGCAGGCATCATCTTTTAACCCTGACTGTGCAGCAACTAAAGAAGAGTTTTTTACTTTTTTAGGTAGGGTATTAGAAAACAATGAAGTTAATATACCTGGTACAAACAATGAAGAAAATGTGATGAACTTTGTGGATGCTGCAGAAATACATCCTTGGGCGGTCGAACATATTCAGCGTGTAAAAAAATTGGGTTTATTAGAAGACTATGGAGGTGAACTTGATCCCTTAAACAGTTTATCAAGGAAAGAGGCAGCCAAAATAATAGAAAACCTATTCGGAGAAAATAAAGAATTTGATGGGTTCGATATATGTACAACTTTTTCAGATTTGACACAGTTGAGCCAAGAAGAAATAGATGCAGTAAAATCGGCATATACAAATGGCATTATGTCGGCAAAAGAACCCGGAAACTTTTGTCCATATGATTGTTTAACAAGAGCTGAAGCCGCAGCTTTAACGGCTAAAATTAATAATAAAATAAAAGAATGGAAATAATGAAAATATTATGCACTTGGGGATGCATGGTTTCTATATTTTAAAGAAACCATGCATCCTTTTTTTTACTGTAAACTGACATTCAAATTTCTTTAATCTCATTGAGGTATAAGGATGTATTTATCTAATTCCGCTCTGAAGTGTTCACAAGTACTCGAAATAGATAAGCATGGTGAATAATTATGTGGACAAATTATAACAAGCACGTATTATAGGTTGTACAGAAGAATACTAAAATATAATTTTTAAAGGGAATGTAAATTATGTATGGAAAATATTTAATTAAACATACTAACTCCGATCTCTATTTGAGTGTTTGTGGCAGTGAAACTATAGAAGCGGACAGAAAGGTGTGTTTATTGAACAAAATAAGCGGATCAAAATCGCAAGTATGGCAAATAGTAGAAAAGCCATATAAATAATATATTGATGTACAATATTTGTTCAGGATTGGACAACAGCTGCCAATTAGGCAATTTAAATGGAAATTGCGTTTTAAATATATATTGATACATTCTTCTTATGTAGAGGGTATTGTTTTATCGGTATTTATGGTTCTTTCAGGTACATTATGAAATCTTATATCATAGATTCTTTCACATTCCTTGGTTTTTTCATTGTATGTAACAGGCGAACGATTTTTGCTTAAAATTTCTACAATATCATAAACATTAATCCAAATTTCCGCAAGCGTTTCTTTTTGAGATTCATCAAATATTAATTGAGTTCCGAAGTGAAGATGGGGGACATTGATATTATTTACATCTTCCTTTCTGCTGTATCCGGTCATTCCCAAGTAACCTATAACATCTCCGGCATATACAATATCTCCCTCTTTCAGGGATTTAACGTAGGGATGGCCTTTTCGCAGATGAGCATAGTAATAATATCTTTTATTGTCCAAGCTCCTTATACCTATTCTCCATCCGCCGTACTGGTTCCATCCCAAAGCTTCAATGCGGCCTGTTTCAACTGCGACTACAGGAGTACCTATGGAACCTAAGAGATCATTTCCCAAATGAACTCTTCTGAATCCGTAGCTTCTGGAATTTCCAAAGTCATTATAATGACTGTAGTTATAACCGGCTGCAATAGGTGAAAATACCTTTAGCCCATATCCTTTTTCCCATACTTTTTTGCTGGGGTCATTTTCATCTTTGACTTGAACCTCATAAGGACCCACAAAATTTCCCAATACTGCCGAATAAGCTTCATAGTAGTAATCATAATATTTCAAATCCCTTGTTAGACTTTCAATACTTTCGCCGTTTTTTAATTTGGTGATTAAATTATCCATATCTTTTGATTTATATATAGAAAAATTACCTCCGTAACGGGTTCCCAAATATGCTAGGATTTCAACCCAGTTTAATTTTACCTCCTCGTCTGTGCTGACAATATCTGCTTTTAATGCTTTATCCATAGCTTCATAAGATACCCTAAAATCCACCCATTTTATAAAATCTTTTTCCTGATTTGAAGGAGCTGAAGCAGTCCGGGCTGAATTTGTAAAAGGCAGCATGCAAATTCCGGCTACTAAAATAATGCCGGCAAATATTATTAGCGTTTTGAATTTTATCTTTATAACCATACATAACCTTCTAATATATTATACTTATAATAATTTATATGATTTAAATCTTCCTTATATGATATATAAATTTTAGTGAAATTCTAGTGTAAAAAAGTGACAATTTACGACTTGTTAGCTTATTAATTTGTTTGCAAAGCGAATAATTGTATGTTAATATTAATTATTATAATTGTTAAAAGGTAAAGGTACATATGGGAGGACGAATTGAAGTTAAAATTTTGTTCTTTATATAGTGGAAGTAGCGGTAACTGCCAATATATAAAAACTAAAAATGCTACAATACTTGTGGATGCAGGATTAAGCGGGAAAAAGATACAACAGGAAATTGCTAATATAGGAGAAGATCCTAATAAAATCGATGCCATATTCATAACACATGAACATGTTGACCATATAAAGGGTGCCGGAATAATGTCAAGGCGTCTTGATGTACCTATTTTCGCAAATAAAAAAACTTGGGAAGCTATGGCTCCGTTCATAGGCAATATAAAATCTCATAACATAAAAATTCTTGATGAATATGCCGAAATTGGAGATTTAACAATAAGTCCTTTCGATATTTGTCATGATGCGTCTGATCCTGTAGGCTATAATATATTTTATGAGAATAAAAAAGTCAGCTTGGTTACAGATACAGGTTGCATAAATGAGGGGATTAAAAAAAGTATAATTAATTCTGATCTGCTTTTAGTCGAGTCGAACCATGATGAGGATATGGTACTGATAGGTCCGTACCCATGGCCTCTTAAGAAGAGAGTTTTAGGAAAATTTGGGCATATGTCCAATGATACGGCAGGGGACTTAATTTCAAAAGTTGTAAAAAAGGGGACGGAAATTGTGCTTCTTGCCCATTTAAGCAAAGAAAATAACTTTCCGCAGCTTGCGTACAAAACAGTTGAAAATATATTAGGTGAAAATTCAATTGATGTTAATCCGGGTATATGTTTGGATATGACATATAGAGATAAAGCCAGCAAAGTTTATGAAATATAGGTGAGGATATGGGAAAAGAGACAAATATATATGCATGCAGGGAACATGTTGAAATAGCAATTGATGATTTTGTAAATAAAAAAGAAATTGCACCACAAATAATAAAAATAAAAAATGAAAAATGCAGTTATTGTAAAGAAAATGCGGAATACGAAATAAAAGAATAAATAATAATTTAAGCTTTGGTTATAAGAATACAATATGTATAATTCTTTTAATTTATAATAAAATAAGGAGGTAAATCTTAAAAAGATTTAGTTTTTATAAATGAATCTACAATAATAAAATGAATAAAGGAGACTAAAGAGATTAAAATGAACAAAGTTATTATTACAGGAAATACTCTAACACTAGAGGAAATTGCAGGTGTTTGCCGAAGATATGACATTGTTGAGATATCTGAATCCGCTAAAGATAAAATATTGAAATCAAGAAAAATAGTTGATGACTTTGTTAATAACGGTGATGTGGTATACGGAATAACAACAGGTTTCGGAAAGTTCAGTGATGTTACCATATCAAAGGATGAATCTAAACTTCTTCAAAGAAATCTTATTGTTACTCATGCCGTAGGAGCTGGTAAGCCTTTTGATACCGAAGTTGTAAGAGGCATAATGTTATTGAGGATTAACAATCTTGCAAAAGGTTATTCGGGTGCAAGACTTGAAACTATACAGACAATGGTGGATATGCTTAATAAAAAGGTACACCCAATAGTTCCTCAAAAAGGATCTTTAGGATCAAGTGGAGACCTGGCTCCCCTTGCCCATGTTGTCCTGCCCATGATAGGGCTTGGAAAAGCCGAATACAATGGTAAAGATTTATCCGGATCACAGGCAATGGAAAAAGCAGGCATACCTGTTATTGAGTTGACTTCCAAAGAAGGACTGGCATTGATAAATGGTACACAAGCTATGACATCTGTGGGAGCGATTGCCTTGTATGATGCTTTAAACCTGGTAAAAGCTGCTGATATTGCAGCCGCTCTCAGTTTTGAGGCTCACAATGGCGTTATTGACGCCCTTGATCACAAGGTTCATGATGTAAGGCCTCACAAAGGTCAGATTGATACGGCAAAAATACTTCTGCAGCTTCTGAAAGGCAGTGAGATGACAACAAGACAGGGTGAAATAAGAGTTCAGGATGCATATTCTCTGAGATGTGTACCTCAGGTTCATGGAGCCAGCAAAGATGCAATAAATTATGTTAAAGAGCAGGTTGAAATAGAAATTAATTCTGTAACGGATAATCCGATTATTTTTCCTGAAACTTTAGAAGGTATATCCGGGGGAAACTTCCACGGGCAGCCTATGGCACTGAGTTTTGATTTTTTAGGAATAGCTCTTTCAGAGCTGGCAAATATTTCTGAGCGAAGAATTGAAAGGCTTGTTAATTCTTCGCTGAGCGGATTGCCTCCATTTTTGGTAGAGCACGGCGGATTGAATTCCGGTTTTATGATTGTACAATATTCTGCTGCATCTTTGGTATCTGAGAACAAGATTCTTGCTCATCCTGCTTCTGTTGACAGTATACCGTCTTCTGCAAACCAAGAGGACCATGTATCAATGGGAACAACGGCTGCAAGAAAGGCAAGAGAAATAACGGAAAATGTAAGAAGAGTTCTGGCTATGGAAATTATGTGTGCGTGCCAAGGAATAGATTTAAAAGGCAATAAAGGACTTGGAGCGGGAACGTTCCCAGCATATAACCTTGTGCGGTCAAAGGTTCCCATGCTTAAAGAAGACAGGCCTCTGTATGAAGATATAAACAAATGCGAGAATATTATAATTAACGGCAAATTGATCAAGGCTGTCGAAGACTCTGCAGGTAAGATAATTTTTTAAAAATTTGTATTTTTGAGGAAACCTTGATTTTTTAAGGTGTTTCAGCAACAATTCTAAAAAATGAGGTATGCATATGAAAAAATATGATGTGTTGATAGCTGATCCTGCAGGGAACATAACAGCCATAGTATTAAATAAGGATATTGAAAAATCAGATTACATATCAATTGCCGGAAAGCTTATGAATATTAAGAAATACGGAATAGAACAGGTAGGTTTTGTGAGAGATCCTGAAATAGGTGGAGCTCCTCGCCTGGAAATGATGGGGGGAGAATTCTGCGGAAATGCCACAAGAAGTTTTGGTTTGTATGTTGCTGCAGATAAATACAAGGTGGGAGAACATGTGGTTAAGGTTGAAATAAGTGGAAGTTCTCATGCTTTGGAAGTTGAGACAAATATAGAAAGTGGATTTGCAAGGACATCTATGCCTATTCCTAAAAAAGTTGATAAAATTGATTTGAATTCTAAATTTAGTCTTACTGTCATTGTATTTGAAGGTATTGTCCACGTTATAGTTTTAAACGAAGAATCTAATTATGAATTATTCAAAAAGGTAAAACCTGCTGTAATGGACAAATATGACCCTGAAGCTTTTGGACTTATATTTTTGGATGCGGCGGCACAGAAAGTAACTCCTATAGTACACGTAAAGAAAACAGGTAGTGTTGTTTATGAAAACAGCTGCGGTTCCGGAACGGTAGCTGCTGCAATATATCTGTCTGAAAACCTTATGAATGGAACATATACTTGTAACATATCTAATCCGGGAGGAATCATTGAATCAGAAATTCATAAAAGTGAAGGAAAAGTTACAAAAGCATTTATAGGTGGGAAGGTGAAATTGTCTCAAATTAAGCATTTAATGATTTAGTATTTAATACATAGTACACGTGTAAAAATATTTTTATGGATTTTAAATGATAAGGTAATTTTGAGATTAACGTAGATTTTTTGCGTTTTGAAAAAATTATAAAGGAATTATTAGAAATTAATAATTAAAAAAATAATTATCGAGGAGGAAAATTTGAATGATACTTTTTAATCCCGTAATAATTTCAGTAATAGTATTGTTAGTATTATGTTTATTAAAATTAGATGTTCTACTTTCATTGTTGGTGGCTGCAATGGTGGGCGGATTGTCTGCGGGTATGGGGATAGAAGAAACAGTAGTTACATTAGTTTCAGGCATGGGTGGAAGCTCCGAAACAGCATTAAGCTATATTCTTCTGGGTGTACTAGCTGTTGAGTTGGATTATACAGGTACTGCATCATTACTTTCCAGGAAAATAGGCTCAATGATAAAAGGTAATAAAACAGCATTAGTATTAATACTGGCATTAGTAGCATGTTTATCCCAGAACCTGATTCCTATTCATATAGCTTTCATACCTATTATGATACCTCCAATGTTGACTCTTATGAATAAGCTTAAGTTAGATAGAAGAGCTGTGGCGTGCTCTCTTTCTTTTGGACTTCAGGCACCGTACGTATCTATACCTGTAGGGTTCGGATTAATGTATCATACTATACTTGCTAATAATATTTCAAAAAACGGACTTGAAGTCTATAATATGGAAATATGGAAATACACTTGGCCAATAGGGGTAGCTATGTTTGTAGGACTGCTGATTGCCTTATTTATATTCAGAAAACCAAGAGAGTATGAAACTGATGAAAAGGTACTTGCTGAATACGAGTCTGACAAGAATTCAAACACGAAATTAAACAGGACTCATGTTTTATCTCTTATAGCTGCTTTAAGTACGGTTGTTGTACAGGTTCAGACGGGATCAATGCCGTTAGGAGCATTGACGGGTGTGCTGCTTATGATTATTTTTAAAACCGTAAAATGGAAAGACGTTGAAGAGGTCGTAGGCAATGGCGTAAAAATGATGGGATATATAGCATTTATAATGCTTGTGGCGGAAGGATTCGGAAGTGTATTATCTTCATCCGGCTCTATCAATGAATTGGTTGAATTTGCCGTAAGTGTATCCAAGGGGAGTAAGCTTCTGGCATCAACTGCTATGATTATCACAGGGATGTTTATAGTTACTGGAATAGGTTCATCTTTCGGAACAGTTCCAATCTTGTCAGTATTGTATGTGCCGATTTGTGTGCAAATGGGATATTCTAAAGCTGCAACTGTAATTCTTATTGCAGCTGCAGCGGCAATAGGTGATGCAGGTTCTCCGGTTTCTGATACAGCCCTTGGCCCTACAGCAGGATTGAATGCAGACGGACAGCATGATCATATCTGGGACACATGTGTGCCAACTTTTGCAAGCTTTAATATACCTATAGCACTTTGCGGTATAATAATGTCTGCTTTAGTGTTATGAAGAAAGTGTTAAAATTAAGATTAAAAGGGCTTCCATATTAATTTATTAGTGTGGCAGTTCCTTAATGTTGTAATTTTTTAAAAAAAAAAAATAAAAATCATTGACGATATTTTCGTAATATTATACAATTCATAGAAAGTTCTCGAAGGTGGTTTAAATGATGGAAAATAGTTTTATAACATAACGAAGTACTATTAAATAGCTTTTATTTTCTTCACAAAGCAGAACGCAAACAAGAAAGTATCAATTGTATTTGCTGTATGGTTATTCACCAAGGAGCACTTAAGAATAATAGCGGATATAAGCATAACAAGGGTATGTAAATATAAAAAACTCTAAAAAGGAGAAAAAAATGGAAAGTGTTAAGAAGAAAAAAAAGCTAGTAATGCCCAGTGCATTAGTGCTGTTGGTTTTTATTATCGTAGTGTCGGCAATTGCCACTTACTTTGTACCGGCAGGTGTATTTAACAGAGTAATTGACTCCGAAGGAAGGGAAGTCGTTGATCCTACTTCATTTCATTATGTTGAGCAAAATCCGGTAGGCCTTTTTGAATTATTTTTATCAATTCCCATAGGAATTCAGGAATGTGGAAACATTATTTCTTTTTTGCTGATTATAGGCGGCGCATTTAGAATTATGCAAAAAACAGGTGCTGTTGATGTGGGAATGGGGACCATGGTAAAAAAAATGTCCGGCAGAGAAACTTTAATAATTCCGGTAATTATGTTTATATTTTCTTTAGGAGGCGCTTTTTTGGCCAATGCGGAAGAAGTTTTGGCATTTATACCTTTAGTTGTTACTATATGTGTAGCTATGGGTTTTGATTCTATTACAGGTACTGCAATGTTGCTGTTAGGTGCTGGTGCTGGTTTTTCAAGTGGTATAACAAATGCATTTACTGTAGGAGTTGCCCAGGGAATAGCCGGACTACCTTTGTTTTCAGGCATTGAATTAAGATTTGTTGTCTATGCAGTATTAACACTTGTGACTATTGCGTATGTATATTCATACGCAAAGAAAATTAAGAAAAACCCTAAATTGAGCAGTATGTATGAAGAAGATAGAAATATGGCTATTAACATAAATTTGAACAATTTACCGGAATTTACGACAAGACATAAATTAGTGCTGTTGTCATTTGCTGCAAGTGTTGTAGCTATAGTATTTGGAGTTATAAAATTTAATTTCTATATAGATGAATTATCCGGAGTTTTTTTAATACTTTCACTTGTTGCCGGGATTTTAGGAGGCTTGAAAGCCGAAGAAATAGCGGATGAATTTATAAAGGGCGCAGGAGATCTTTTATATGCCGGAATAATAATTGGTTTTTCTAGAGCGACTACTATAGTTTTAACAAACGCCAATATAATGGATACTATAATTAATGCTATGGCAGGGGTACTGGATGGATTGCCTTCAATTGTAAGTGCAGTCGGTATGTTTGTAGTTCAGAGCTTGTTCAATATTCTTGTGCCGTCAGGTTCAGGCAGTGCCGCTGTTACAATGCCTATAATGGCTCCGCTGGGAGATATGATAGGTGTTACGAGGCAAACAACTGTATTGGCATATCAGTTTGGGGATGCATTTATGAACGTGATATCACCAACTACAGGATTTTTCATGGCAGCTTTGGCAATGAATAAAATAAGCTGGAATAAATGGGTTAAATGGTTTTTACCTCTCTTTGTAGTTTGGTGTTTGATAGCCGCAGTATTTTTGATAATAGCTGTACAAATAGGATATGGTCCGTTTTAATTCTGACAAATGCGTATATGATAAGTAAAATGCCCTGAACCTTACATTGTAATCGTGAGTTTGAAACTATAAAAAATTTAAAATGACTTGTATAAGCAAAAACATAGTGCTATAATATAAATGCTATCCTTGCTCCCGGAAAGACCAGGAGCCAAAGTCCAAAAGGAGGTGACTCAGGTGAAAAAATACGAAGGCGCTTTTATATTAGTATCAAATTTGGAAGAAGACGTAAGAAATGCGGAAATCGAAAAAGTTAAAAACATAATAACCGAAAGAAAAGGTACCGTAGAAAAAGTCAACGAGTGGGGTCAGAGAAGACTTGCTTATGAAATCGACAAAAAAAGAGAAGGCTATTATGTGTTTATCGACTTTACTGCAGGCAAAGATGCTGTTGATGAAATAAACAGAATTTGTAAAATCAGCGATAACTTTATAAGACACATGATTGTTGTTGATGAATCCAAATAAATAAATAAAGAGGAAAAGATATGAATAGTGTTGTATTGATAGGAAGACTAGCCAGAGATCCGGAGCTGAGATTTATACCGACAACAGGTATGGCGGTTGCAAAATTTACTTTAGCGGTAGATAGAGAAATGTCACGAGAAAAGAAACAAGAAGCGGCATCTCAAGGAAAGCAGACAGCAGATTTTATTGGTATAACTGTATTTGGAAAGCATGCTGAAAATTGTGCCAATTACCTGTCAAAGGGAAGAGAGTGTGCAGTTCATGGCAGAATTTCAACAGGTAGTTATACTACACAGACAGGTGAAAAAAGATATACAACAGATATTATAGCAGATAGAGTGGAATTTATAGGTGGAAGAGGGCAGTCATCGCCTCAGAAGGAAAGACCGGTTCAGCCAGATAGCAGCTTTTTCGGAGATTCAACTGATGAAGAAAATGACATTTTCCAGCCGGTAGATGACGAAGATATTCCATTTTGATATTAGGAAATTCAGAAAGGAGGAGACTAAGTGAGTTCAAGACAATCAACTGATAAAGGCAATAGAAATGACAGAACGAATCAAAATAGAACGAACCAGAGAAGAAGGCCTCGAAAAAAGGTATGCCAGTTTTGTCAGGAAAAGACAACATATATAGATTATAAAGATCTTGGAAAATTAAAAAAGTACACAACTGAAAGAGGCAAAATATTGCCGAGAAGAATTACCGGTGCGTGTGCCAAGCATCAGAGAATGGTGACAAGAGCTATTAAAAAAGCAAGATCAATAGCGTTGCTGCCATATGTAGCAGAATAGTATCATATAGTTAAATTATTAATTATTAATTATTAATTATTAATTATTTATTATTTATTATTTATTATTTATTATTTATTAATGTTAAAAAAGGTTTAAAAAGTTAATTATGCGTGAAACCTTATAAATTTAAAACTAATTACGGCTGTAAGTGTAAAGAATATTTATAGCCGTTTTGTTTTTTAATTTTAACCTTTTAACCCTTTGTTCCCGCATCTTTTGCAGCATTTTCTACATCCTAATGAAGACTGGACTACAGGTTTCAGTCCCACACCTTGATTGTTATTTTCTTTGTTGGATACAATTATAAAACCGCCAAATTGTTTGTTTAATGATTTGTCAACAATAAACGTAATTTCATTGATTTTCTCAACATCGTCTCCGGTAGTTGCTGTGCCTGGCGATACCCCGAAAATCGGACCTCTGCAGGTATAATTATCAATACCGATTCTGATATTGCAGTATTCAACATTTGATTCAGTTAAAATTTTTTTAAATTCTTTATATGCTTCATCATCTATAAATATCATTACATAATCCTTTCAGACAGGGCTATTTAAATATTTAAATGCAAATATATAATATCATAGAAAATAAATAAAATAAAGCTTCAATTACTAATACATTTAATAATAAAACATTATCTTTTATCTGGTTATTTTGTAAAATAATAGGGAAAAAATTTTTATGTACAAATATATTTTTGTATGCTACTATTATATAAATTCAATTTGTATGCCGTGCAAATTGAGTTTTACGAGTGATAGCATATAATTAAAAAATATCCTAAAGCTATTTTCAACGTTTTTAAATAAAAAAGGCACCAACCTATAGCGGTCAGTGTCTCTCGTCAATTGTTAATTACATATTACTGGCTTTTTCGCGATCATGTGCTTCTTTATATTTTAAGCGAGTAGCTTTACCTCCTCTAATGTGTCTTTCAGACTTGTTTTTTAGCAAAACTTTTTTAACTTCGTTTGCAGCTGGAGGGTTCAATTTGGGAAGACGTTCTGTAACATCTTTATGGACCGTGCTTTTGCTGACGCCGAATTTTTTAGCCGTCTGCCTTACAGTAGATTGAGTACTTATAATGTATTCCGCAATTTCCATGGCTCTTCGTTCTATGTAATCTTTCATGATTAACCCCCTTTGGAATTATACCGTCTTATCTACATTTTTATGCATTTCTTTGTCCTATTAGAACCTTATTTTGTATACTACTTAATATAGTCCATCGGGTTTACATTTTTTCCTTCAACAAACAGTTCAAAATGAAGATGTGCACCGTCTGCTGATTCAATACTGGCCGTTTTTCCTATATTTCCTATCGTTTGTCCTTGTTGTACCTGATCCCCTTCCTTTACATCCACTGATACTAAGTTGCTGTAAAGTGTTTTTATATTGTTCCCGTGATTAATTACAATTTCTGTGCCTGTAAGTTCCGAATTTTTGATAGATTCAACTTTCCCTGCCAATGCTGATTCAACCATCAATGTGTCTTTTGGTTTAATGTCAATCCCTTTGTGTACTCTCCATTCACCAATTGATTCATAGTAAACCAAATCATCCATTGTAAATTCTCTGTATATTTCTCCTTCTAAGGGTGATTTCATTGATTTTAAATCAACACTTTCATCTGAATCTTTTTCTTTATCATTCTTATTAGCGTTTTCGTAATCTTCAATTACGCCTTCCACATACTCTTCATATGGGTCAATGTTGGCGCCGATATTTTCATTATTATTTTCCGCTAAGTTGTTTCTTTCATCAGGATTTGAAGTATATCTCCAAATTATTGCAGTTGATAAAAGAACGATACAAAGGGCAATAATAAAGAAACTTGTATCCTTATGTTTAAGTTTGGTAAAGAAATTTCGCAACTTTGATTTCATATTTTTTAAAATATTTTTTTTCATACAAATCCTCCTCGTATAATATGTTTAGAACTACATTTTAGGTGTTCTAAACATAAATTTATTTTTTAGGCAAATTGCAATTCTTATTGAACTAATTTTATCACTATCACATCTATTAATAATACTAAGTAAGTACTACTAAACATGAAAGCCAAAGTCTTCAGGCGCATATCTGAATTGTAAGTCCATTACCTCTTTAGCTTTTAATCTGCTGATGGGAATAATATCACCGTTGCACATTTTAATTTCATCTTTTTTAATGCTGACGATGTTATCATAATTCACTATATAGGAGCAGTGAGGCATAATGAACCTGCTTTTTGAAAGCTGTTCCTTTACGGAATCAATCGTTCCGTAAAAATAAAACTTCTCATTGGATGAAATCAATTTTATCTGCCTCCCCGCACTTTCAAAATAGATTATTTCCTTAATGGGCAATCTGTATAACTGAGTACCAGTTTTAAATGAAAACGTCTTATTTTCTTTTTCAAGAAGCCTTATGGCAAGCTTTATATCATTTATTACCTTTTTCCTATCCAAAGGCTTAGGCAAGAAATGCAGAGGCTGCACATCAAAGAGCTGTCTGTCATAGACGCTTTTTGATGAAATATATACTATTTTTGTTATATAATCCTTCAATTCATCTCTTATAAAATGTCCCACCTCTACGCCGTTAATTTTACCAATTTCTATATCCAGAAAAATCAGGTCAAAGCTGTTACCATTCTTAATGTAATTCACAAGCTCTTCGCCCGAGTAAAATACATCCACGGTTAATTTCTGCCCTGCTTGTTCTTGAAAATCCAAAATAACATTCTCAAGTTCCGAACAAATTTCAGCCACATCGTCGCATACGGCAATTCTTATCATAAAATACACCCCTTTTTACAACTATGAATATTATGCCAACGCTCTATATGCCCTTTTATGTACTTATTATATGGTTATTCCCCAAAAAGTCAGTTTATGTCATTCCGAACGTAGTGAGGAATCTCACATCTGTTGAAATTCTGAGATTCTTCGCTGGTGCTCAGAATGACAAATTACGAAATCCGAACTTATTGGGTTATAATCATTATATCACTTTATATAATATTTTGGAATATCGGCTTTTTATTTTAAATATACGTTAAAATTTACGTATGTAATTATGATTATAAAAACTATATGTCAAAAAAATTTCTTTCTATATAACAATCCTCCGCTTTCATTTATTGATTTTTTCTAAAAATCGTCATATAATATATTCGACAGGTAATTTATGATTAGTAATTCAAAATATAATATAACAGGGGAAAATTCAATGCCAGAAATAAGCAGATTCCAAGGGATGATAATAAAAATGCTTTTTTTAGATGATGTAAACATCATAAACCGCATGTGCACGTATATTATGGAGAATATGTAGCTTCCGTGGGAATTGACGGAGAATTGATTGCAGGCTCCATACCTGTTAAACAATTAAAAATACTGACCGCTTGGCTGATCATTCATGAGGACGAATTGTATAAAGCTTGGAACAATGCGGTAAGAGGGTTACCTTTCGACAAAATAGAGCCGTTAAAATAGGAGGCAAGTGTAATGTACATAATAAACGGTATTGCTTACGCTGGAGAACCGGCAGGTATAATAAAAGTACAATCAGTAAAGGTTATGCCTGATTACTGTCTGCTTTTAACATTTTCTACAGGTGAAAAGCGCATATTTGATGCTTATGACTTGTTGCAGTATCCTGCATATAAGCCACTGATAAATAAAGAAATATTTAATAACGCATATATAGAAGGCGGCACTGTCGTTTGGAATAACGGTGATATTGATATTGCTCCTGAAACCTTGTATTATAAGAGCTTCAAATATGAAGAATCCTGCAGCGGCTGACGTGGGGGAGACATGGGGACGTTTCGTTTGTCTCCTTTGGTCATGTTTTCGAGAGACATGAGGACGTCAGGCTGTGTCTTTGTTCTTTTATGTTCTATATTTGAAATAAAAATGGAGATTCAAGCTATGCTCTGGAATAACAGTGTCATTCCATGCCCGGCTGAGAATCTCCTTTGTTGATAGTACCTATACCAATTTAATCCTGTGGTATACTTTCTTTCCTTTTTTAATAATTAGCTTGCCTTCTACAAAATCTTTTGCCGTGACAGACGTGCCTATGTCATCAACAACATTGTTGTTTATGCTGACTCCCGACTGTTCAATGAGCCTTCTGCCTTCACTTTTGGTTTTAATCAGGCCTGCTTTTAACATAATATCGATAACCGTCATGCTTTCGCCAAGCTCTGCTTTGGTCAGTTCGGTAGTGGGCATATTTTCCGAATCCGTGCCAGTTCCGAACAAAGCTCTGGCGGCTTCCTGGGCCTTTAAGGCGTCTTCTTCGGAATGAATGAGCTTTGTGACCTCATAGGCCAGCACTTCTTTTGCCTTGTTTATTTCCGAGCCTTTCAGCGCTCCGAGCCTCCTCACTTCATCCATGGGAATAAATGTCAGGAGTGCCAGGCATTTTTCCACATCAGCATCGTCGATGTTTCTCCAGTATTGATAGAATTCATAGGGTGGCGTTTTGTCCCTGTCCAGCCAAAGTGCTCCCTTTTCGGTCTTTCCCATTTTTCTTCCTTCACTGTTGGTTAAAAGGCTGAATGTCATTCCATAGACTTGTTCATTGGCTTTTTTCTTGGTCAGTTCAATCCCGCCGATTATGTTGGACCATTGGTCATTACCGCCAAACTGCATTTTGCAGTTATATTTTTGGTTCAACATATAGAAATCATATGACTGCATCAGCATGTAACCTAATTCAAAAAAAGTAAGACCCTGATCCAGTCTGTTCTTGTAACAATCTGCTGCAATCATCTTATTTACCGAAAAATGGATTCCCACCTCTCTCATAAATTGAAGGTAATTTAACTGGAGAAGCCAATTTGCATTGTTTTCCATTATAGCCTTGCCATCTGAAAAATCCAGGAACTTTTCGAATATTTTTTTAAAGTTCCCAGCATTGCGCGCAATTGTTTCCTGTGTCATTATTGAACGCATACCTGTTCTGTCGCTTGGGTCCCCTATCATTGTAGTACCTCCGCCCAAGAGAGCAATAGGCCTGTGCCCATACTGCTGCATTATGGACATAACCATTATTTGAATATAATGCCCTATGTGAAGACTGTCAGCGGTAGGATCAAATCCTATATAAAACGTTACAGGTTCTCTGCCCAACAACTCACGTACTTCATCCTCATGGGTACACTGCTCTATATAGCCTCTTTCTTTCAATACATCATATACATTTCCCTGTTTCATAGAATCCCTCCGTTTTTCATATTGTTATTTTTATCCCCCATATATATAAAAAGGGCCACCTCGTCACAAAGGACGAGATAACCCGTGGTACCACCTTAATTCGCAATTATTGCCTCTAACTGTTTTAACGAACAGATAACCGCTGCAGTTTCCTGCAGTAACTCCGGAAGTGTATTTCTCATTTTGTACTGAAGCCTTTCACCAGCCGGCTCCTCTCTTTTTTTGTAACCAAAATGTTACTTGGTTTCCCTCATTGTTATGATAAGTATATGTTATAGATGAAATCATAATATAATTTTTAAACATTGTCAAGTAATTTTATATCTCTATGATTCCAAGTATAATTTGTATGTATATATTGGAAAAGTGTTATATCTATGCTAAAATAATTAACTTTTTCTTAAGCATTTATGTATTATTACAAGATATCTGTAATATTATTGTAATTTATTTTTTGTTCTTGAAGATTGTGTAATATTCTTGACGCAATTGCCATAGTAAGAAGTTATTGTGCGTTTATTTATCAATTCTTAAGTACTATAATCTTCTCATGACGAAACACTCATTAACAAGTTCTAAAATTTCAAAGAAGTAAAAAAATATTTTTGCTTCTCAAAAATCTAAAAACTAAATAGGAGTGAATATATGAAAAAGAAAGTAGTAGCATTAACATTATCAACAGTATTGGCGCTGTCATCAACATCAGCATTTGCTGCAGGTACTGACTGCACAAAGGCAACTGATAAAAATGATTACAACTGCTTATTCAAAAATTATGTATGTAACCTTGATAATGAAAAAACAAATTGCAAATTTAATTCAAATTGTAAATCTGCAGATTTAAATTCAATTGACTGGGAAGCCTTGTTGAATAAAATAAACAAACCTGCAGAAACCGAAATACTTGCCCCGGATGAATCAAAGCCGGAAGTTAACACACCAGCTGAAGAAAAACCGGCTGCACCTACTGAAAACAATAATACCAACTTAGTAGTTTCGTCATATGAGCAAAAAGTTGTAGAACTTGTAAATGTGGAAAGGCAAAAAGCAGGTCTGCCTGAACTTACATTAGACTCAGAAATTTCTAATGTTGCAAAAATTAAATCAAAAGATATGGCAGACAACAACTATTTTGCACACCAATCACCTACATATGGAAGTGCCGGAGATATGCTCAGCCAATTCGGCATAAAGTGGTCAGCATGGGGCGAAAATATAGCATCAGGACAAAGAACTCCTGAGGATGTAGTAACAGCCTGGATGAATTCATCAGGCCACAGAGCAAACATACTATCACCTAATTTTTCAAGAATTGGCGTTGGATATGTTACAAATTCCAACGGAACATCTTATTGGACACAAATGTTTACAAATTAAATAAATACTTGTTTAAAACATAAACAGGATGCAGCTTTTTGAAAGCTGCATCCTGTTTTATTTATTGCGTTGAAATTTTTCTATATCTATATGTTTTTTAGTTTCTATATGTTCCTATATATTTCTGATCTTATTTAATATTATTCTTTGTTCCACTGCAGCAACCAATCTTCTTGTATAAACAACAGTATCCGGGTTAATACTCATGCTGTCTATTCCTTCTCTTACCAGGAATTCTGCAAATTCAGGATACTGAGACGGTCCTTGCCCACAAATGGATATTGTTTTTCCATGCTTATGAGCAGCTTTTATCAATATTGATATAGCTCTTTTAACTGCTTCGTTTCTTTCGTCAAAATACCCCATATTGTTCAATATAGCCGAATCTCTATCTGCTCCCATTATAAGCTGCGTCAAGTCATTGCTTCCAATGCTGAATCCATCCACCATCTGAGCAAATTCCTCAGCCTCAAATACTACAGATGGAACTTCTGCCATAATCCAGATTTTAAAGCTCTTGCTTTGAACTAATCCTTCTTCTGCCATAATGTGCTTTACTGTTTCCAATTCCCAAGTTGTCCTTACAAATGGCAGCATTCCCCATACATTATCCAGTCCGAATTCCTCTCTGACTTTTTTAAGTGCCCTGCATTCCAATCTAAATCCTTCTTCGTATGCTGGAGAAATATATCTTGATACTCCCCTCCAACCTATCATTGGATTTGACTCAACGGGCTCAACTTCGTCTCCGCCTTTAAGACCCCTGAATTCATTGGTCCTGAAATCACTTAGCCTTACAACAATAGGCTTCGGATATATTTCCTGTGCCACTGCAGTAATTCCTTCCGCCATTTTATCTATTAAAAGCTGTCCTTGTCCGGTTTTTACAAGATACATCGGGTGAGCCCCTACTAAATTAGTAAATATAAATTCCGTTCTCATAAGACCTATGCCGTCAAAAGGCAAATCCTTATATCTTTTTATCATGGACGGTTCCCCTAAATTCATGTATATCTTGGTTGCCGTAACAGGAGCCAATTGATTTTGAATGTCTGCCCCTAAAACTGTTCCCTGACCTTGAGATGCTTTCATATCTTCTTGATTGTTTTCCTGAAGAACTTTTCCTTCATATACTACTCCTCTTTTTGCATCTACTGTTACTTCTTTACCTTCTTTTAATTTTTCAATTGCACCCTTAGCTCCAACTATACATGGAATTCCAAGCTCCCTTGATACTATTGCTGCATGACAGGTTCTTCCGCCTTCTTCAGTAACAACTGCATTAACTTTCTTCATGGCCGGCACCATATCAGGATTAGTCATAGTGGTAACCAATATATCTCCCTTTTCTACTCTTGCTATTTCTGATATATCCTTTACATTTTTTACTTTACCTGCACTGATTCCCGGCGAAGCGGCTAATCCTTTAATCAGGACCTTTAATTCTTTCTGCTTTATTTCTTTTTCCACTGCATTTCCTCCTTTTAATGTTGTAATAGGTCTGGATTGCAATATATACAATTTTTTGGTGTCCCTGTCAAATCCCCACTCTATATCTTGGAAACTTCCATATACTTTTTCAATCTTCAATCCGTAATTAACCAATTCTTTTAATTCGTCATCTGATAAACATGGTTTATTTACATTTTCATATCCAATATAATCGCCTACTTTTATTTCAACTGTACCGATTCCATCAGCACTTTTAACTATCATAATATTCTTTTCGGCAATATGTTTCTCAATAATTTTCCTGCTTTCTTTATTAATAATATATTCGTCAGGTGTCACGGTTCCTGATACTACAGCCTCGCCCAAACCCCAGCTGGCATTAATCATCATTTCATCTGTATTGCTATTTACAGGGTTAGCTGTAAACATCACTCCTGATTTTTCACTGTTTACCATTTTTTGAACAACTACAGATAAATTAACATCAAAATGATTAAAGCCTTTATTTTGCCTGTAATATATAGCTCTTGACGTCCAAAGGGAAGCCCAGCATTTTCTTACGTAATTCAGCAGTTCTTTTTTCCCGCTGATATGAAGATAAGTGTCTTGCTGTCCCGCAAACGAAGCTTCCGGCAAATCTTCCGCTGTAGCCGAAGACCTGACGGCTACTTCAGGGGTTTCGATTCCTATGTCGCTGCTGAATTGACTGTAGGCAGATACGATTTCATCTTCCAAATCATTAGGAATTTGTGCTGAGTTAATAAGACTTTGAATTTCTTCGCTTGCCTTCTGCAGCTTTGCCGAATCTTCAATATCTAAGCTGTCAATTCTTGCTTTTATATCGTTATTCAAATGTGACTTTTCGATAAAATACTTATACGCTGGGGCTGTTACACAAAATCCCGGAGGCACATCCAGCCCCTTCTGGGTCATCTCCCCTAAATTTGCCCCCTTTCCCCCAACAATAGGTATATCATGTTTATTAATTTGGCTGAACCATTTTACATATTTAAATTCCAACATATAACCTCCTGCTATCTTTATAATATGATATATATTATAGCACTTATATGTAATTATGTCATACTTTTTATTCGTTTTACAATAAAAAATTTTCTTAATAATTTTATTTGATTTTAATTCAACTCTATTTTTGTAAAAAAAATATTATTTTCTTGAAAAAAGAAACTTAAACTACCGAAAATTATTTGAAAGAATTTTTCCGAACAAAACAAAACAAAAATCAAAGATTATTTGTGTTAAATCTATTGCGTGTTTTTCAAATATAAGTTATAATAAACATCTAATATGTATTTATTAAATCGATGTGAAAAAAACGTGGGCAACTTTCACTTACGATATAATAGAAACATAAAATTAAATATCAAATGTTAACGCATCAATATAATATGGATAATATGGTTCCAGAGTTTCTACCAGACAACCGTAAAATTGTCTGACTATTGAGTAAGCTTGCCGTTCTCCGACTTTTGATGCGAATAAAAATATTATATTCGCTTTTTTTATGTCCTATATTTATATTAAATTCGGAAATAGTAAACTTTAAAGATTAATATTTGTTTTAATTAAAAAAACATAGGAGGAATTATGGAGGAGTATTTTAAGCTTAAAGAAAATGACACAAATGTGTCAACAGAAATAATGGCCGGCTTTACTACATTTTTTGCCATGTCTTATATTATATTTGTTAACCCGGCAGTTTTATCCGCAACAGGCATGCCTTCACAGGCAGTTTTCCTTGCCACAATTATAGCATCAGTAATAGGCACTCTATTTATGGGGCTGTTTGCAAATGTACCATATGCACTGGCTCCCGGAATGGGACTTAATGCATTTTTTACTTACACTGTTGTTATGCAATTAGGCTTTACCTGGCAGCAGGCATTGGCTCTTGTATTCATCTGCGGAATAATTAACATAGTTATTACAATTACAAAAATCAGGAAAAGCATAATTAAGGCTATTCCGGAAAGCCTGCAAAATGCCATAAGCGGAGGAATCGGAATATTCATAGCTTACATTGGAATTAAGGGAGCCAACATTATTCAGTTTACCTCGGAACCCGCAAATATAATCTCAATAAACAACCAGCCGTTTGTAGCTGACGGTACTTACAGTGGAATATTTTCCATTATATCAAACGGAGGGATCGTACCTGCACTTGTTGATTTTACAAATCCAGCAACCCAGTTAGCACTTATAGGACTGGTAATATTGGTTATTCTGCTTGTATTAAAGGTTAGAGGAGCTGTTCTTATAAGCATTATTGCTACAACAATAATAGGCATACCGTACGGTGTTGTTGACCTTTCACAAGCATCAATGAGTTCAGCAAGTATATCAGAATCATTTTCAGAACTTGGTGTAACCTTTGGCGCCGCTTTTGGTCATGAAGGAATACAGTCGCTGTTTAGTGACCCTTCACGTATTCCTCTTGTCATAATGACTATATTTGCATTCAGCCTATCTGATACATTCGACACAATAGGAACATTTATCGGAACAGGAAGAAGAACCGGAATATTCAGCGCAGAGGACCAAAAAGCCCTTGAAACAAGCACAGGGTTTAAATCTAAAATGGACAAAGCTCTGTTTGCAGATGCAATAGGAACATCGATAGGAGCCGTTTTCGGAACGTCCAACACCACAACATTTGTGGAAAGTGCTGCAGGCATAGGTGCAGGAGGACGAACAGGACTAACAAGCGTTGTAACTGCACTATTATTCCTTGCATGCATATTAATTGCACCTATTGCAGGAATTGTGCCTTCAGCAGCAACATCTCCTGTATTAATAATAGTAGGCGTAATGATGATGTCTTCATTTACAAAAATTAACTGGGAAGACCTGGATGAAGCTATACCTGCATTTTTCGCCTCAGTCTTCATGGGCTTCAGTTACAGCATTTCATACGGAATTGCAGCAGGTTTCATTTTCTACTGTATAGTCATGCTATGCAAGAGAAAAATTAAGGAAGTTCATCCGATACTTGTTGTTTCAGCAATACTGTTCTTATTAAATTTTATAATCCTTGCCGTTATTTAAAAGGTAATTTTAAAAAGGCTGTTGCACTTGATTTAAGGTGCAGCAGCTTTTTTTACCTTAATTGTTATGATTTTGAAACGTATCATATAATTCTTGCATTTTTAATTTCACACGTTTATTATATAATTGTAGTAATTGACACAATGTAATAATAAATTGCATATGTAATTGTTTGCACGCGAATTTTTTTAACTTTTTTGCATTTTATTATTTACAAATTGCATATTTGGTAGTATAATAAAGTAAAGAATAATTAGGAGGCGTACTTATGAATACATCAGTGAAGGATATAAGGGACGTTGTTTCAAAAATGGTATTTAAAAAATGCGGAACAATTACATGTATATATAATGTTGACGGCAAATGCAGCCAGAATGAATGTGAATTACACGAAAGAGGATTAAGGAAGGAAGAAGATTAACCAAAGATTAATTAATTGAGAGGTTATAATGAATGTTAATAGTCTTACAAGGTAAAAAGCGGAAGAATCGGTCTGAAACTTCCGTTTTTACTTTTGCAATTTTTTAATTAATGATACTAATGATACTAATGATACTATGCTCACGATAGTCTAACATTACTAATGTTTTTTTAACTGTTCTAATCTTTCTATTACTTTATCTACCATTGATTGATATTTTACAAGTTTCTTTCTCTCTTCATTGACTATTTTTTCAGGAGCTTTGTTAATAAACTTTTCATTGCTGAGTTTGCCGTTAACTCTGTTTAGTTCTCCATCAAGTCTTGCTTTTTCTTTTTCCAACCTTTCTTTTTCTTTCTCATAATCAATTAAATCTGCTAACGGAAGATAAATTTCAGCCCCGGCAATTACCGACGATGCAGTATCTTCGTTTATAAAAGATTTATCTTTTATAATTTTAACTTCCGTTATGTTTGCAAGGGTAGCAAAATATTTTTCCCCTGACCTTATATACCTGCCTGTTTTCTCATTTTCTGATATAAATATCGCTCTTGCCTTTCTAGAAGGGGAAACATTCATTTCTGCTATAATATTGCGGATGCTTCTTACTGCCTCCATAATAAATACCATGTTGTCTTCTGCTTCTTGAAAATTTTCTTTTTCATTGTACATAGGCCATTCTGCTCTGATCAATCGTGTATGAATATCCGGCAGGTATGACCATATTTCTTCTGTTATGAATGGCATGAAAGGATGAAGAAGCTTGAGCATATCCTTCAACACCTTTATGAGGACAAACCTGACAATATCTTTTTCCGCACTTACGCTGCCGTACAACCTGGGTTTAACAATTTCAACATACCAGTCACAGTATTCATTCCAAATGAAGTCATAAATCCTTTGGGCAGCAAGGCCCAATTCAAATTTGTCAAGATTTTCTTTTACTTCCTTAGAAGCTTTGTTAACTCTCGAAATTATCCATTTATCCTCTGTCCTGTAATTTTTACGTGCCTCTTCCTCATGTATTAAATCTCCCTCAATATTCATAAGAACAAATCTTGATGCATTCCACAATTTATTCGCAAAATTGCGGCTTGATTCTAACTTGTCGTAGTTAAAACGAGTATCATTCCCCGGAGAAATTCCTGTCACAAGCATGAATCTAAGGGCATCTGCGCCAAATTTATCCACAACTTCAAGAGGGTCAATTCCGTTCCCCAGCGATTTGCTCATTTTCCTTCCTTCAGCATCTCTCACCAGACCATGTATAAAAACATATTTAAACGGCGGCTGTCCTGTTGTTTCCAAAGCGGAAAACACCATACGTACTACCCAAAAAAATATAATGTCATATCCTGTTATCAAAACATCGGTAGGATAAAAATATTTTAAATCTTCTGTTTCATGAGGCCAGCCTAATGTTGAGAATGGCCACAGACCTGATGAAAACCAAGTGTCAAGTACGTCATCATCCTGTTTTATGTTTGTACTGCCACACTTTGTGCACTTTTCGGGAGCATCTTTTGCAACCATTGTTTCACCACATTCCTGGCAGTAATAAGCCGGAATTCTATGCCCCCACCATAGCTGCCTTGAAATACACCAATCTCTTATATTTTCAAGCCAATGAGTATATATTTTCGTAAATCTCTCCGGAATAAATTCAACTTTTTTATCCAAAACAGCTTTAAGTGCAGGCTCCGCAAGAGGCTTCATACGAACAAACCACTGATCTGATACTCTTGGCTCGATTGTATCGTGACACCTATAGCAAGTTCCAACGCTATGCTCCGTATTTTCAATTTTTAACATAAAACCGTTATTTTCAAGATCCTCAACAAATTCCTTCCTGCATTCGTAACGATCCATTCCCTTATACTTTCCTGCCTCTTCGTTCATGGTTCCGTCCTCGTTCATGCAGTTTATTTGCTCCAGATCGTGACGAAGTCCAATTTCAAAGTCGTTAGGGTCATGACACGGCGTTATTTTTAAAGCGCCTGTTCCTTTGCTCATATCAGGATATTCATCTGCAATGATTGGTATTTCTCTTCCTACCAATGGCACAATCACCCTTCTGCCTATCAAATTCCTGTACCTTTCATCATCCGGGTGTACTGCTATAGCAACATCCCCAAACATTGTTTCAGGCCTTGTTGTAGCAATAACAAAATATTCCTCGGAGTTATCAATAAATGGATACTTTACATAATAATACTTCCCAGGAACATCCTCATATTCAACTTCTGCATCTGACAATGTAGTATGACAGTGAGAGCACCAGTTAATAATCCTGTGTCCCTTATAAATAAGCCCCTTGTTATAAAGAGTTATAAAAAATTCCTTTACTGCTTCATTGCATCCCTCATCCATCGTAAACCTTTCTCTGGACCAGTCGCAGGAGTTGCCTAATTTCTTGATCTGCTCAACTATTCTTCCGCCATATTCTTCTTTCCATTCCCATACTCTTTTTAAGAATTCTTCTCTTCCAATATCCTCTTTTGTTTTGCCCTCTTCTTTTTTAAGCTTCTCCACTACCTTTACTTCAGTTGCAATGCTTGCATGGTCAGAACCGGGGAGCCATAAAGATTCAAATCCCTCCATTCTTTTCCATCTTATCAATACATCCTGCAGCGTCATGTCCAAAGCATGACCCATGTGCAGCTGTCCTGTAATGTTAGGAGGTGGCATGATAATCGTAAATGGTTTCTTTTTCTTATTTACTTCAGCTTTAAAACATCCTTCTTCTGTCCACTGGTTATAAATTTTTTCTTCAAATTCCTTTGGATTATACTTGCTGGGTATATTAATCATACTATCATTCCTTTCTATTATAAGTACATCATAATAAACTTTTACTAATCAAATTCTCCGTTGAATCATACCTACAAAAAAACGGGTTTTCTCCCTAAAAGGACGAGAAAACCCGCGGTACCACCTAAACTTCCATTACTGGCTCTTAATTTTCTAACGGTTTTTACCGTTTAACCCTACTTCATGGCAAATCCCAATTTTTTGACTGCAAGAAAAAACGCAAATGTAACAAAATCTTAATTTGCCCACCTGTCATATTGGTAATTAAGCTTTCTATTTCAGATTAAATGCTCCGAAGCTACCTTCTATGCCCCCACCTGTGAAATCTTCCAGCCCAAGGAATTTCACTCTCTGCAAAGTCTCATGCACATACTCCTCTTCTTCACAGCATATTCCAAAAAATATTTAATTATTTAATATAATATTAAAAAATCACTGCTTTGTCAATAATTTTTTTCTTATATTTTCATGCAAATATATTTTTCAGTTGGATTATATTGACATTTATATCAAAAAGTGATACCATATATTTGAAAAATCATTACATTTTTCAATCGCCTGTTACATGGCAGGCCGAAATAATTTTAATCTACTTTCTATCTTTATATATAGCTGTTGAATACTCACAGTATTGCAAGCTATATCATATCTACAACATTAACAACATGCGCTATGCGCTAAAGGAGGTAATTATGAATATTCTTGTTGTAGTTGGACTTGGAACTTTAATTCTTGTTTTGTCGTATTTCACTTATGGAAAATTTTTATCCAAAAAGGTGTTTGAACTTGACAATTCAAGAACTGTTCCGGCAGTTGAAATGGAAGACGGCATAGATTATGTCCCTACGGACGCAAAGTATCTGGCAGGACAGCACTTTTCTGCAATTGCCGCTGCAGGACCTGTAACCGGACCTATCATTGCTGGTATATCTTTTGGATGGTTTCCCACCATGCTATGGATTCTTTTCGGTACCATTTTAATTGGCGGTGTTCATGACATGGGCTCTCTGGTGGCTTCTATCCGTCATAAGGCAGCAAGTATTTCCGATACTATGAGGGTTTACGTTTCCAAACGTGTATGGGTTCTTTTCAACATTTTTATTTTCTTTACTCTAATAATGATTATTGTTGCCTTTACTGATATCACAACCTCTTCTTTTGTAAACACGATTGATATTGGTGACGGAAAAACTGTAGGGGGCGGGTCTATTGCTACTTCTTCGATATTATACCTGATTCTTCCCGTAATAATGGGCTTCTTATTAAAATATACTAAGATGAAACTTAGTGTTGCAACTATCATATTTCTGCCATTAGTTGCACTTTCTATCTGGGTTGGACAATATATTCCGTTTAATCTTGATCAAGTTTTGGGACTTAGTTCACCACAAAGCGCACAAAAAATATGGAATGTCATAGTTATAGTATACTGTTTCATTGCAGGCATTGTTCCTGTATGGGCACTGCTGCAACCACGTGGACACCTGGGCGGATACTTTCTCTATGCAACACTTATTGTATCGTTCATAGGAGTTATCTTCGGCGGTTTTGAAACACAGTATCCAGCTTGGATTCATCCATTCGGCTCAGAGAATTTCTGGACCCCTATGTTCCCTGTTTTATTTATTACAGTTGCCTGCGGCGCCTGTTCCGGTTTTCACAGCTTGGTAAGTTCCGGAACAACCTCTAAACAGATAGCTAAAGAAAGTGATACAAAACCTATAGGTTACGGCATGATGTTAGCAGAATCTGTGGTAGCACTGGTAGCCTTATCGACAGTAATGATGCTGCCTAAAGGTGATGAACTTCTAAGTACTTCGCCAAATTTTGTATATGCAAGCGGACTTGGATCTTTCATGAATTTAATTGGAATAGACAAAGCATTCGGTATTTCTTTCGGTCTGATGGCCTTTACAACTTTCGTATATGATACTTTAGACGTGTGCACAAGACTTGGACGTTTTATCATACAGGAACTTACAGGGATTAAAGGAAATGTCGGACGTATTGTTTCTACACTATTAGTTGGAGGAATTCCTCTTATATTGATGTCAATAAGTTTAACAGATCCATCCGGTAATCCGGTTCCTATCTGGAGTTTGTTCTGGAAAACTTTCGGTGCATCAAACCAGCTTCTTGCAGCATTAGCACTTGTAGGTATTACAGTATGGCTCCAAAGAACTGCTAAAAACAAAAAAGCTTGGCTGGTAACACTATTTCCCGCTATATTCATGTTTATTATGAGTACTTGGTCTTTAATTATCACTTTTACATCCTATACTTTTATTGATGGTTCTTTTACATTGGCTATTGGAGCAAACGCAGTAGTTCCAATTTTATGCCTAATTTATATCGTTCTGGCAATTTGGGTCGCCATTGAATGCACACCTGCTATTGTAAAAAATGCAAAAAATTCCAACAATCTTCAGCAAGCTTAGCTTTTATGAGAAATTTGTATAACCTGAAACTGTTGATTAAGTTGGTCTATTGATCATTCATTAGCGACGGTTTTAACATTAAGCAAAAAGCCCGCTTTTGAAAGTGGGCTTTTACTTATTAAATTATAAATACATTTCTAATTTAATTATTTTATTTTGATGCGTTCTGACCTGCAATTCTTCCGAATACTGTTATATCTGCAATTGCATCACTTCCAAGTCTGTTAGTTCCGTGGATATCCCCAGTAACTTCACCTGCAGCAAATAATCCGTCTATTACCTCACCATTTGTACCCATAACATTGGCGTCAGTATTAATTTTTAGTCCGCCCATTGTATGATGAACGGAAGGTTTAGAAACCATTATATAATAAGGGCCTTCGCCAAATGGAACCAATTCTCCTCGTTTATTAAATTCCAAATCTTTGCCATCCTTTGCATACTGGTTATATTTTTCAACTGTTTTCTTAAGTTCTGCAGCATCTATATCAAAGAAATCTGCAGCTTCTCCTATTGTGTCTGCCTTAACCAACTGCTTTCTAAGAATCAGCCCATTGTACTCTGCTTCGTGTGTTACGGCTAAACCACTGTCTTTCATAGCGGATTCATCCCAGAACATATAGGATACTCCGCCTGTCTGTTCTATTACCGCATTAGAAATTACGTCTCTTCTTTCAAGTTCCTCAACAAATCTGTGACCTTCTTTATTTACAAGTATTGAGCGTCCTTCCATACGAACATCACCCACATATAACAAAGAACCTGACTGGGTATCACAAGTAGGATATGTCTGAATAAATCCCATATCAACAAGCTGGGCTCCTATCTTTTCAGCCATAGTAATGCCATCTCCTGTACTTCCTACGGTATTAGTAGAAAGAATACTATCGTCCATATCTTTATTGTATTTAACTCTCATGTCCAAATTGGCACCAAATCCGCCTGTTGCCATAATAACAGCCTTATTTGCATTATAAGTAATTGTCTGATCTCCATATTGTGCCTTAACTCCTGTAACCTTGCCATCCTGGTTTTGAATAAGCTCCGTTGCAGCAGTATTTTTGTGAAGAGGTATATTTTTTTCATTTAATTTTGCTGTTAATTTACTTATCATTTCGTACCCTGAAGCGTTTTTAGGAACAAGACTTCTTTCTACCGAATGCCCTCCGAAAAACAGCATATTATCTTCAAATTCCATTCCGATGTAATCTTTTAACCAGTTTGCTCCATCCAAAGCATTTTCAGCCAGGATTCTTACCAGTGAAGGATCATTTTCATAATCTCCGCCTGCTAATATATCATTATAGAATTGTTCTGTACTGTCTTCAATTCCTTCTTTAACCTGAATCCAGTTTCCGGGTGCAGCATATTCACCGCCTGAAATAAGAGTGTTGCCGCCTGGCATAGGCATTTTTTCAAGTACAATAACATCGGCTCCGTTATCTGCGGCAGTTATGGCAGCTGAAAGACCTGCTCCACCTGCACCTACTACTATAACATCGGCCGTATATTCGGATTCTCTTTTTTCTCTTTCAACAGTTCCCGTTGATACAAGTGCACTTGAATCTGCTCCTGTCTTTGCAAAAGCATCCTTGACTGCTGTTCTAAAGCCTGCGGATGTTATTGTTGCACCTGACACAGAATCAACATCAATGCTGTTTGTAGCAATCATGTCTGATTTCATAATATCCATTGCATCTGACAGTCCTGATGTCTCATGGTGTTCTTTAACGTTAATGTCGGAAATTTTGCCATTAGAGATTGTCAATTCAACTACAATATTTCCTCCTCTTCCTACACCGGTTCCTTCATAAGTACCGTCTTTCACTTCACTTGTTTGTTCGTCTGTTGATTCAGGTGTTTGTGCCTGCCCACATCCTGTCATTCCCAATATTAATATTAGAACAAGCAAAACAGACAAAATTCTTTTCATAAGTATAATACCTCCAATAAAAAAATTTTCTAAATATATTTTATATGATAACTTGAACAGTTGCAAAAAATTGACATAAGCAAACTTTCATATGTTATTATAATATAATGCCCTTTAATGTCAAGAGAAATGCATTGCAAAATTAAATTAGTTCATACAATATTTATATTAATATGTTATGTAGAAATGGGCTGGAACCAACTTCCTTTATTATTGACAATGTCGAAAAAATGTAATATTTTCATAAGTATAATACCTCCAATAAAAAAATTTTCTAAATATATTTTATATGA
>ENA-UOOK01000563-UOOK01000563.1-fermentation-metagenome-genome-assembly--contig:-NODE-563-length-49478-cov-32.751270_pt1 | contig 49478 bp, 42 predicted proteins | sample MGYA00245777_ERZ724023 | MGnify/ENA primary metagenome ERZ724023 (study PRJEB28704, sample SAMN03018312) | fermentation metagenome | biome: anthropogenic terrestrial biome; feature: soil; material...
ACCCTGAAGATATTGCGCTGAAATATCCCATAGGCACTGATGATGATTCCGAGGTTATTTGGTATACTGATCCATCATCGCCTTTCGATCTCAGTGGAGGTGCTGGTGAAGTAACAGTCGAAGATGCAAGTGATCTTGACGGATTCGATCAAGTCTTTAAGTGGGTTCTCGGTGAAGAGTTTAAGACGGCATATCGCGGCTTGTATCTTTACGGAGATGCTGTTGATGTAATAAATTACCTTGACACTGCATATCTAAGTTTCTATGTGAAGTCAAGTAAAGCTGGCAGAATTATGCTTGCACTCAATGATGATGCATACAACTACGGTCAAAGACACATTGTCTACGTGGATAAGGCAAATGAGTGGGTGGAAGTGCGTGTTCCGATTGCTAAATTGGTGTCATTCCAAGATGCGGAATATATTAGCTCCATTTTCATTAGCGATGCCTACAGACCTTATTCATGGAGCTATGAAAATTATGACGGTGAAATTATTAATACCGGAGAAGGATATCTAGAAGTTGGAGATACCTTGTATCTCTCACCCTTCTCTATTAAAGCAGGAGCGGAAGTCATTGATGGCGGTAATGATGACGATGATGATGACAAAGAAAAACCTCTTATTACTTTGAGTGAAGTGTTGGGGTTGGTTAATGAGACTAAAAATCATTATTTAACGGCTAGTAATATTGATATATTGCTTGAAACAGAAACAAATAATGAAATTGCTAGTTTAAGAATTAACTATGAAATTGATGGTTTTACGATTGAAAACTTTAAATATGCTGTCGAAATAGATAGTGATGTATATGAAACTTATATTAAAGAAGGTATTCAGTATATTAATTTTAATAATCAAAAATCTCAAAAAGCGATTGATAGAGATTTATCAAGAAAAGTAATCTCTGAATATAGTTTTAATTTCATCACAGAAAACTTTTTTAAGATACATACCAATGATTATTTTAACTGTTTAAAGGTTGTTTCTGAAAAAGATGGTTTGGTGATGCTTACTTTAGATAAAACAAAGACAAATACTTTAGAGACATTGAACCGTTTAAGTGATGATCTTTTTAGTGGTATCACGGTTGAGTCAATTGAGGTAAAGATCAATTACTTAAATAATGAAATTGTTAACATTGAATCTGTTATTAGCAGTATAGAAGGCGCTGAAATAAAGTTTTTATTAAACTTTAAAGCTAATACCCACTCTATATTTAACTATCCAGATGATTTAGCAGATTATCCAGTACAGGAATAGGAGAATACAATCATGATGAAGTTAATGAAGAGACTAACAACTCTGTTTATATTAGTTTTCACCTTGGTAGTTCCGATTACGGCTGCAGAAACAGATATTACCGATATTGGGATAGCGAAATACTATACTGAATCCGTTAAAAAAGAAACTTATTTACGTAACGGTGTTTATCATGTTACACATACAGGTTATACCAGTGCCATTGAAGGTGAAGTAACGGATATGGGAATGGGCGTAGATGAGGAGTTTGTTCCAAATAAATATTACGCTCAGCAAGTGAGTATTCTTGATATACCAGCAACATCCAATGCATCACTTATTCCATGGGCTTATATAACCGATAGTGCTTGGAACTTGGAAACAGTCGGAAAAATTGCGAAAGATTATGAGTCTAAACATCCAGGGGAAAAGGTTATTGCCGCTGTTAATGGTGATTTTTATGATATTAATGGGGGTAAAATGTATCCTTATACACCCAATAATATTCATGCCGCTAATGGGGATATATTTAAGAGTGTGCATACCAATAGTGCCGTAGGATTTTTAAATGATGGTTCTACGAATCCTTTAGTTGGTAATAAACCAATTATTAGAAATGCTAAGCCAACCTTGGCAATCTATGATGAAAATGATGTTTTGATTAAAGAGTTTATGATTGATCAAGTGAACGAAGAACCCAATAGTAATGAAACGTCTGTTCTTTATCCAAGATATGGTGTTCTAGAACACCAACAACCACCTAAATCCATTTCCGTTGATGTTGCAGGTGCTTATATTGTTCACAACGGTGAATATTCGATTCCTTATAGTGGTGTACCAGGTATTTTTGGTTATGAAAGTGATAGTCAAGATTTCTTTGGAAAAGGAATTATTACTGATTTTGGTGATGGTTCTTTAGGTCCAAATGATTTTGCGATCAAAACAAATAACACTGAAGTTGAAGCAACCTTAAAGATTGGTTCAAAGATTAGAGTTCAATATGAATTTACGGGTGATTTTGAAAATGTAGATAATATCATTGGGTATAATCAAGCAATTCTTTATAATGGGTCAAAAGTAGGTAATATTAAACAACGTGCACCAAGAACGATGGTTGGGGTTAAAGCGGACGGATCATATATATTAAGTGTTGTTGATGGACGTCAACCTGATAAAGGCATGTATGGCGCAACCACAGCTGAAATGGCAGCTATTTTAACACATTATGGAGCAGTAGAAGCCTATAACCTAGATGGTGGTGGATCTTCGGCAATGGTTGTACTAGATGAACAAACGGATACATTTAAGGTAGTTAATACCTATTCTGATTCAAAAGAACGACCTGTTTCAAATGCCTTATTGGTGGTTGTTAAAAATCCAGTATTAGAGATAAAACCTATTGAAATCACATCATCTTCAATCAAATTAGAAGTAGATGTTAGAATCGAAAATGGTTTTAATAAGGACAACTTATATGTAGAACTTAATGGTGAAAAGAAACCAGTTATCAATAATGAAGTCTTATTTACAAATCTGAACAAACAACAAAATTATCGTTATGAAGTGTACTATAAAGATAACGATACTTATATCCGTTTAAATATCTATGATGAAATTAAGACCGCTAAAAATCAACTAATACTTGAATCTATTAATATTTATTATGAGGGCAATGATTTAGTGTTCTATCTTAAGATTTTAGATAGTGATAATGTGTTTGTGAGTGGTAAGGTGATCTTAGATGATAGAGAGGTTAATATCATTAATGGTGTGGCAATATTCAGAGGTTTTAAAGGATCAACCTTTGATTCATTTAAACCTGAGATTGTCTACAACCTTGGTACAGTAGAAGGTGAAAAAACAACTGAAATTAGTGATTATGTTATCTATACTGAAGCGGATGTATTAATCGATTTTAGCATGAATAAGTTTAATAATTTTTATCAACCAAATGATTAGGAGGGAACCAAAGCAATGAAAAAGAGACTAACCTTAATGGTACTAATGATACTGGGGAGTTTTATTCTAACGTTCAGCCCTCGCTTGAGTGCGGTAACTGAAGAAGCCTACGCCATTAACACGAATCCAGGTGAGAACGCCAATGTGGAAATGCGTGTATCTTGGCATATGGCACTTGATAAAATTAATGGGAAAATAGTTTACACAACTAAAACAGATACAAATTGGGATAACGCAATAACCCTTTACCCAGATAGTTATGAATCGAATGCTTTTTATGGGTTGAAGTTCCTCCATTATCAAGCTGTTTTAACGGATTTAGAACCAGCAACCGAATATATGTATCAAGTCGGTGAAACAAATCTTAGTGAAACCCATTATTTTAAAACTGCCGGAAGCCCTTCATTTAGTTTTGTTTGGGCCGGTGACTGGCATACTTATACCCCAATTCCTACGAGACTAGAATCAGCAATGGCCATTGTTGAAAAAGCTAAAACAGTAGAACCTAATCTTGACTTTTTCTTTTCAACAGGGGATGTAGTCGCTTACGGAAGTGATTACGGTGACTGGGTAGATTTATTTAATAGTAATCCCTATAAAGAATATATGTGGGTCAATATGATTGGTAACCATGATGCCTTAAACAATGTCGTTGGACCTAATAATGATAATTATTTTGCCGCAACCCATAACAATCCTAAAAATGGTTATGCAGGGCAAGAAGGAAAGAGTTATTATTTCAAATATAATAATGTGTTATTTTTCGCTTTAAATAGTGAAGACTTGGGTTATGTAACACCAGTTAGTGAGGTTCAAGCGTGGATGGCTTCGGTTATTAAAAATAACCCAACCCAGTATATCTTTGTTTCGCTACATTACCAATGGTTTAATGGTGTTACAGGCAATACTAGCCAGTACGCTAACTGGAAAACGTTTTTTGATGAACATCAAGTTGATTTGGCACTTGCTGGAAACAACCATGTTTATGTAAGATCGAAGAGACTTTACGAAGGTCAAGTTAATTCTGAAAAAGGAACGGTTTATATTCAAGTTCCTTCATCAGACAATGACCGTGGTCAAGTTATGAAAGATACGTATTCGAATGAAAATATAATCGCGAAAAGATGGACTGAAGGCGTTAATACAGTTGGCGCGATTATTGTTACTGTCGATGCGGGAAAGATAAAAACACGTTTAATCGATAGAGATGGAAAAATAGTGGATCAAGCCACGATATTCGCTCAAAAACAACCTCTTTCGATTGATAAAACAAGTTTCAAAGAAAGTTTTAGTGCTTATCCCTCAATTAAAGATGAAAATTCAGTGGTGATAACTTCCTCAGTAGAAGGCATCGGTAGAATTGAAAAAATAGAGTACTATCATGAAAGTACTTTGTTAGGGACAAACTACTATGTTAAAAGAAATGATCTTTCTTATACCCTTAATAATGTTCAAGGATACAATAAAATAACCGCAAAAATATACTATAATGATAAAACAACCGAAGAAGTAGATATAAAAGTCATTAATCAAGATTTTTATGAAATTAACAATCTCGCCACCATTATTAATAACACGGATTTGTATTTAAAGTGGGATTATCAAGGGGAGGCAACACTTAAGGCATGGGTGTTTGTTAATGGGGTTAAGTATCAGGAAGTATCTTTAAGTGATGAACTGGTTTTAATCGAAAACGGTTCTATCACAGATGACATCGAAATCAGAGTTGATGAGAATAGTTTATCCGGTTATTACCACAGTAAGTACAATACTTTTGGTGATGTTAATTTAAATGGGATGATTGATGCGGAAGACATTGGTTTACTTCAACAATTCTTATTAGGAAACAACACAATTGATACCAATGCCTTGGCTTATTTAGATGTTGATTCAGACAATGAAATAACGCTTTATGATGTTACATATATTCACCTATTTATTAATAATTATTTAGATTCACTAGGCAATTCAGATACTTTTACCATTACCTATTTAGATATGTTTGGTGAAGAAATTTCTAAGGAGACAGTAAATCGTGGCGGTGCTGGAACCTATCCAACGTTCGCCCTTCCAAGTGGCTATATCTTGAGTGGATGGAGTAAAGATGTTAAATCCGTTAATCAAGATTTAATTGTCCAAGCGATTATTGAGATTGAGGGTAGTCATCATGAATAAGAAAAACCTTTTACTCATCCTTACATTACTCTTATCGTTATTTTTGTTTGGTTGTGAAAAAACAGATATTGATGACGATGATGATCCAGTGGTTACGCTTGAAAATATCACATTCAAAGATAATCAGACCATGTTCCAGTTTGATTTAGAAAGTTTTAGACTAAATGATATTGAACTCCAACTTAATTACTCTGATGGCACAAAAAAAATGGTAAAAGTGGATAAATCTATGATTTCCGACACAGACTTTAAAACACTTTTAACGACCGGACAGTATTTTATTAAAATTAATTATATGGATAGTCAGTTAGAAGCTTTGATTGAAATGTCATCAACACTCGGTTCACAAGGGAGATTGTCAGATATCACGGTTTATACTTTGTCACACCAAGACGGTGGAAAAACAATCTATGATGTTTATTCAACAGGTTTGAAAAACTATTATAGTTTCCAACTTGTAATCAATCATGCGTTTATCGCAAATGAAGTAACGCTTGAAGAAGTGATAACAGGCATTTCCTCTTTTAAAGTGGATGAGGATTCAATTAAAGTATTATATAGTTTTGGTGAAGCGGTTAGTGGGGATCAACATTTATTTAGGATTGTTATAGATTCTTTAAGTAACGCACCACTCAGTTTTAATGATTTAGAGAGTTTATTTCTAGGGTTTCAAAATAAAGAAGTCATAGAAATAACGGATGTAAGGTTTTTCGCTAGATAAGTTAAGATGAAAAAAGTTCTTGAGTTTAGTTCAAGAACTTTTTTATTATCGCGCGTTATTTTTCGTTTCATAAGGGGTTTGATTATGATTCGGTTTATTGTAGGTTTTTTGATTAAAAGAGGGCTTGTTGTTGGTAGATTTTTGCCAAGTAGATTTAGATTTCTTACTTGAGGTTGCGGTATTCGAATAAGCATTATTTGACTTAGGTTTATAAGGCGATTTATCACTAGCAGCATAACGCTTTGGTTTATTAGAGGATTTATCATTATTGGGTTTGCTAGAAATAGGTTTATTAGATCTGGGTTGACTAACTTTTTTTTGTTTTGGTTTTTCAATAAACTTAGCCGTTAACGCTTCATTCGAAAAAGGGTGGTCAACCATCGTTAGTTTTTGATCAATGTGTTTTTCAATGGTTCGTAATAATGATTTTTCTTCATAGGAACAAAAAGATAAGGCTCTACCACTTAAACCGGCTCTACCCGTTCTCCCTATTCTATGAATATAGGTTTCAGGTGTTTCTGGTAAATCATAGTTAACTACCACATCTAAGGCTTTTATATCCAAGCCACGTGCCGCAATATCAGTAGCCACTAATACGGTTAAACGGCCTTTTTTAAAATTCAATAAAGCCCGTTCTCGATGGGCTTGAGATTTATTTGAGTGAATCGCTTCAGCCTTTATTTCTGCTTTTTCTAATTCTTGAACGACTTTGTTACAGCTATGTTTGGTTCGCATGAATACTAAAACTGAAGCGATGTTTTCAGTCTTAATCAGTTCAATTAATAAAGCCGTTTTTTGTTTCTTAGTAATAATATATAAAGATTGCGTGATAACATCTAAAGTAATAACTTCTGGCGCAATGTCAATTCTAATTGGACTTAATAGATTATCTTTAGCTAAATATTCGATTTCTTTAGAAATAGTCGCTGAAAATAAGAGTGTTTGTCTGTTTTTAGGGACACTTTCGATAATTTTATTAACATCTTTAATAAACCCCATATCAAACATCATATCCGCTTCATCAATAACTAAATATTCAACTTGATTGAGATGAATAATGTTTTGATTCATTAAATCTAGCAAGCGACCTGGCGTCGCAATTAAAACATCAATGCCTTTATATAAAATGCTTTCTTGTTTACGTTGATGCACACCACCATAAACGGCAGTATTCTTTAAATTTAAAAATCTTGAATAACGGGTAAAGTTTTCACTTATTTGGTTAGCAAGTTCTCTGGTTGGGGTTAAAATCAAGGCTTTAATTTTTCTTAAAGCTTGTTGATCTTTAGTTTGGTAAAGTTTTTGTAAGATTGGGATGGCGAATGCGGCTGTTTTACCAGTACCAGTTTGAGCACTTGCTAGGATATCTTTCCCTTCTAATATTAAAGGAATTGTTTCTGTTTGAACTGGAGTTGGTGTATCATAATTAGCCAACTCAATCGCTTTTAATATTGGATTAATAATTTGTAAGTCATTGAATGTCATAGTTCTACTTTCTGTCAAAAAAAAATAAGGTGCGGTAACACCTTAATAATAACGGTTATATTTTTGTTACGGGTTATTATATCAGTTAAACACCTAAATAACAAGGATAATATTTTTTTTATTTTAAACAATGGTTATAAACGCACATTAAACAGTTAACGATATTCATAAAGGGGTCATTCTATAATCATTAGTTTGTTAAAGGGTTTATGAGGTGAAATAAATTAAAAAGTTTTTTTCCAATTCAAAATAACCTTTTTAATATATTGTTTCGAAACCTTTTTATAAGAGATATTATATTTTTTAAGTTCACTTAATGTATTAGATTGGGAAATTAATTTATAGCTTGAGGTGAAATCATAGGTTAAATCGGGATAAATAGTTAAAACACTTGGAACATACAAGTGATAATTAATCAGTTTTGGTTGATTCATAACAATCTTGATAATGGTTTGAGCGATAAAATCAACTGGAGAAATATCAATTTCATAGTTACTAGTTAAAGAATTATTTTGGTTATTGAGTCTTTTCACCATTTGATAGATGGCATTATTTTCTTTGTTTCTTTGAAATTTCAAATCACTATAGCGTGGCATTAGATTACCAATTCTTAGGATATATATGGGGATGTTATCGGTTTTTTTACACTCTAACAATAAATCTTCAGCTAAGCGCTTAGTTTTAAGATAATAGTTTGAATAACTTCTTTGGCTTAAAACTTGATCCTCATCTAGATATCTTTTTTCAGCTAGCAGTAGCCCAATGGTTGAGGCATGAAAAATAGGGATTTTTTGATAGTTTGAGAAGGTTATTAAGCTATTAACTAAATCAACATTGATGGGGATAAAATCAGTTTCTTTTCCAACAAAATCGACTTTACCAGCACAGTTTATGACGGCATCAATACGATTTAATAGGTCATTATAAGTGTTTAGATTTAACCCAAAATTTGGTTCAGTAATCTCAGAAACGTATACTTTAACTCGGTCCATGTCAAGTTTTTCATTAAAATAGTAATTAAATGTATCTAATAAATAGGCAGGGCCATCTAAATGTTGATGGGTTCTTATCATAACACTGATATGGAAATTAGTCTCCTTTAATAAATAATAAAGGACGTGACTACCCAAAAATCCTGTACTACCCAAAAGTAGAAGATGTTTAATAGACTTGTGTTCACTGTGATTGATTAAGGAATGTTGTTGGGGTGAAGGGTGTTTAAAGGGAGTCTTATTTAAATAAACCATCGAATCAACAATTCTTGGGGTTTCATTAAAGATAGTAAGCGGTAGTTCAATCCCAATTTCATTTAACTCAAACATTAATGTTAAAACATCAATTGAATCAACCCCAAAATCATAGATAGTGTCATCTTCATATAAGTTATCGATTTTAAAAACTTCTTTCAGTTTTTCAATGAAGATTTTTTCGATATCATTTTTTGGATTATATACTTTTTTATTGTTATTATCGACTAAAACTAACTTTGTTTTACCACTATCATTTAATAATATATCATTGGTAATGTGAATTTGAGAAGGCAAATAGATATTAGGAAGTTTCTTTTTTAAATAGTTATAAATAGATTTAACCGTTTCATCTTTACAGACTAAATAAGTATGAACATCATCATTAGAGACAATTGTTTTTGATTGAATAACATTAGGGTGGTTCAAAAGTATTTTATCGACTTGTTCAATGTCGATTCTAATCCCATTTTTCTTAATTTGTTTGTCTTTTCGACCCACAAAAACTAGGTTATCTTGGTGATCTATATAACCAAAGTCACCCGTCTTATAATAATTTGTACCATTAATCTTAACAAACCCACTGGGGTGATAGTCTTTGGTGTAACCTGATGATAAACAAATGCCTGATAATACAATTTCTCCAATATAGCCATTGGGAAGGTTTATAAAATTTTCATTTTTTATTTCTACGCTACAACCATCAAAAGGCTTACCTAAAGTAATCTCTTCATCAAAGACCGGAGTGCTTGTTACAGCAATACTAGCTTCAGTTGGGCCATAAGAGTTGTAGAGGGTGGCCTTAGAAACTTTTCTTAACGCATTTACTAAAGATTTCCCAAGTATTTCTCCCCCAGACACAATAACTTTTAAAGAAGTTAGGATCTCCGGTTTATATTTTATTATTAATTGAAGTATTGAAGGGGTCGTAGAAAGAAAATCGTTATTTAATAGATGGGGGTTATTTAGATTATTTAGATCCCCTAATGTTAAGGTTTTACCTAATAATAAGCTTAAAAAGATATTTTCTAATGAAATATCAAAGTTAAAAGATGCAAGATTTAAAACAGTATTTAGTCCTTTTAAATCATGTTGATAGTGATGTTGTTGAAGACAGTAATTGACGATGCCAATCTCATCAACTTGAACCGCTTTGGGATGACCCGTAGAGCCACTTGTAAAATAGATACCTAAAACCGTGTTGTCACGGATAAACGGGTTTTCTTGAAAAGGTTTATTATCGGTAAAGAAAGAATCGTTTATAACATAAGTTACGTCCGCAACACTTTGATAGATCTCTTTGACTGAATCTGTTAAATTTTCAGGTAAAAAGGTGTAGGTGTTATTCGATTTAAGTACGCCCATTAAAGCGATGATACGATTAATCTTATCACTTAGATCAATTTGAATTACTTGTTTGTTAATACAGGCTTTTTGTAACATAAAGGAAACCTGATCAGACTTTTCATCAAGTTCATTATAACTAAGATGATGATTACCATCTATCAGGGCAATTGTGTTTGGATTAGAATTGACTTGTTGATTAAATAAATCAAGTAAACGTGGTACGTTTTTGTTAGAAGCAGTCAATATCTTTAAAGATTCGGTTTCAATAAGAGTAGATATCTTTGAGGTTGGATTTTTAAGGATATTTTTTAGACGGTTCATGACACGATTAACATATCCATTACGTTCTTTGGGGTGATTAAAAACGGATTCTTTAAAAGCGAATGACAACAAATAAACATTTTCAGGGGTTCTTTTTTCAATATATAATAAAGTAGACAGGACTGATTTTTTATTGACCAGTGTTTTTAGTTTATAGTTACCATTATAGTCATTTTCAAATGGCGTTAAATAGATGACCATTACATCAAAGAGTTGTTTGATACCATTGTTGTGGATTGATTTTAAGATATCCTTATAAGGGTACATTTGATGACGATAAGTCTTCAAATGATTCGTAATGTTTTTCTTATAAGCTTCTAAAAATGTATCTGCAGGATTTATATCAATTGATAAAGGTAATGTCGCTACTAGCATGCCGCCGATGTCTTTTTCATTCTTTTTTCGGTTATGACTTGTGATACCTAAAGTGACTGTATCACTGCTATTAACAACCGATAATTCTATGGCTAAAATTAATTCAAATAAAATTTGAGGCGAGCCACCATAAACCGATATGAATTGATCGATTAATTCGGTTTCAGCGGGTGTTAAAGCGTGTTTCACGTTGATGATAGTCTCTAAATCCTTACTGATACACGAAGGCTTGGCATAAGTTTCTTGTTTGATAGAAAACTTATTCCAATAGTTCTTATCGATGAAGAACTGTTTAGAGGTTAAGTAATCCTGCTCTCTTTTTAAGTAGTTATCATAAGATGAAAACTTAAAATCTGGTTTATTATTGAGGCTATTTAATAGTTTAGTAGCCAACAAATTCATTGTATAGCCATCACAGACTAAATGGTGTAATACGAAGACGATTGAAATATAATCCTTAACGCTAACAAGCATCACTTTATAAGATTTTTCTTGAGGATTAATAGTTTCGTTGAAGTATTCAGCAATGAATGTATCGTCCCAACGATCTTTAAATTCACAATAATCAAAGACAATTGGTTTTTTATCTAAATATTGATAGAATTGATTGTTTTCCTCAACAAATTTGTAGTGAATAAAATCAACCTGGTCTAGAACATTTTCCACAGCTTTTTTTACATGATTGAGATTGGTTTCATTGTATAAATGTAAAACCCCACCAACATTGGAAGGATATTCTTTGCCATAATATTTATTTGCGTGTAGAAAGCTTAATTGATGTTCTGATAATTTTTTCATTGTTACTCCAAACAAAGACAATTAAAAAGGTTATTGGTGAACCGCTTTACGTTTATTAACAGTATAACATAAAATAATCTGATAGTACTAAGCACTATCAAGGGATTAAAATCAAAATAGAGTAAAACAGTGTATAAAAAAATTAAGATTATTCCTATACGGTAGAATAATCTCAATTTAAGTTTGGATATATGGAGGAGCTAACAAACTATGAAATTTGTCTCCATATTGACACAAGTGTCATTATATTTAAACAATCTTAATCAACTAATAACTTAAAAAATAAACTTAGGAGCGTAAATAATAAAGTGAATTTAGTCTTAAAATTGTTTTTTATAGATTACATTAGGAAACTGAAATAAGGTCACTACTAAAACTAAACATATGTATTGAAGGTATATTTCAAGCACATTATAACTAAAATATCTTGTAATAATGATGGATTGAACAACCAGTAAACCGATCACAAACAAATTGATGATGGGTTTAAAATAAAAGTGATTAGAAAGTATAATAACGGCGATAAAAATGAATAAGATACCACCACAGATTGTTAAGGAAAGAACTATGTTTTCACTTTTATTGAAAAAGAGTCCAGTCAGAAAAATCGCAATCCCTGAAAGTAGTGGATAAAATAACAGTATTCTTTTTTCTATTAATCTACTCATACTTACCTCGCATCCAGCTATAAATAGCATCTTTGGATTAAACTCTTAACAAGCATTGATAACATCAGTTGACTTAAAAGAATCATATAAAAATAGTGTGAATTAATAGTTATCATAGCAAATGGGCTATGTATATAAACCATTTATAGAGGTTAAATGATTTTTTCACTTATAACCAATGACATAAGGTAATCTTGGGGTTTCAAAGTCGACCTCATTAATATCTGCAGAAATAGTTTGTGAACCGACACTTACAAAAACAAATAAAAGCATTAATATTACCGCTACAATAGCAAATCGTTTTTTCATTATTAAAACCCTCCTTACAGTTATGATATAATATTTATAGGGGTTAAACTAGGCCCTCTAAGGGCCGTTTTTGAAAAGGGGGGTGTCATTTCTTGATATCAGATATTCAAAAAACCATTATTCACCTAGATAATATTCGCATTCAAAAGAAAATAACGGTCTTAGAATTGTGTGAAGGTATCTGTGGTGATAGACAATATAGAAAATATTTATCTGGTGAAACCAATATTTCAGAAAAAAGATTGATGGAGTTTGTTAATAAATTAGGGATTGGTTCAAGAGATTTTTATTATAGTCTTTATGATAAGGATAGATATGATTTTGAAGAGATTAAGACGCTATATTTAAAATTAGAAGCTAAAAATTATGACGGTTTTGATGAAAAATTAAAAGCCCTCTCTAAACTTGAAGGGCTTAACTCCTATAACCAAAGATTTTTAATCTTTATCCAGGCTGAGTATTCTCTTGGTAAAAAAGAAATTTCTGAAGCCCAGGCAATTATCAAGTTTTCTGAAATAAGTGAGTACCCAGAGTGTATTAATAAGAACGTTTTTGATTTTGTCGATATTATTTCTTTACACTTAATCGCTCAACTGGAATATAAACAAGGTAAGACCGGATCGGTTGATTTGTTATTAAGAATTCTTAGGGATCGAGATATCATGTATTTGTCCTCAGATAACGAAAGCATATTACCTTCAATATACTCAAATGTTTCTATTATTTTAGGAAGACTTGGACGTATTGATGAGTGGATATCTTTGGCCTCTGAAGGCGTGAAATTTTGCCTAAAAAATGATTATGGACATTCACTTACTAGACTCTATTACTCCTTATCAATGGCAAATAAGCAATTAAATAAGTTGGATCAAGCCGAGTATTATGCCGCACTATGTTTCGCTAATACGATTACGAGAAAAAACATTAATCAGGCCCAACAGTTTTATAAATTACTGAAAGATGATTTTAACAAAGATCCTTTCCAAATCATTATTGAATCAAAGGATAAATTTCTACTGAATAAAGAAGAATAAAAATGAATTTTAATTAAAAAGAAAAGCGCTTGATGGCGCTTTTTCTCATACTTAAATTTGGTGGAGATAAGGAAAACTCGAACCATTTCTATTAATTAGTCCTAAAGATTAACTATTCTAAAAGAAAATCAATCATATTTTTATGGATTATCCCTTCTTTTGAAAAATTGATTTTATCCATGGATAAGATGTATTTTGGATATTGATCATTAATATTTAATAGGGATCTGAATTCTCTTTCAACTACTTTATCACTAGCAAGTAAATAACAAACTTGATAATATATTTTTTGATCATTTTTGACTGCGATAAAGTCAACTTCATATTCTCCTTCATAACCAACATAGATCTCATACCCTTTTCGTTTTAATTCTAGAAATACTATGTTCTCTAATATTTTTTCAATATCAGATTCATTGTTAAATAATAAACTTCTAAAACCTTGGTCATTTATAAAGATTTTTTCATTGGTTTCTAATAGTTTTTTTCCTTGAATATCATACCTTTTACTTGAATAAATGAAAAATGCTTCATTAAGGTAGTTTAAATAATTATAAAGTGTTTCTTTTGAGATGTTTCGGTTTTCTTTATTAAAGTAATTCATGACATTTTTAGCACTAAAATGTTTAGAAGTGATACTCATGAGATAATTAATGAAGTTCTCAAATTGATTAACATTTCTAATTCGATATCTTTCAACTAAATCTTTAATTAAAATGGAATTAAAGAGGTCTCTTAATATCCTTTTCTTTTCTAAATCAGAGTTGAAAGCTTGGACTTGAGGTAGTCCACCATAATTAATAAATGTAACAAAGGCATCATCTAGTTTTGTTGTTTGATGGTATTGTAAAAACTCTTTAAATGAGAAAGGAAATATTTCAAAACTAATATACCTGCCTGTAAGATAGGTAGATAGTTCACTAGATAACATCTTTGAATTAGACCCAGTTAGATAGATATCAACATTTTTATCTAAAAAAGAGTTAATAATATCTTCAAATCCATCCACCTCTTGGATTTCATCCAAAAACAAGTATGTTTTAACCTCTTTTTGAAGACGCTTATTGATATGCTTGAATAGTATGTTTTTATCTCTAAAGTCAATATTTTCAAATAAATCTAGTTTTAAATGAATGATTTGATTATCCTCTACACCATTCGATTTTAGATCCTCAATTAATTGAAGAAGTAGTGTAGATTTTCCCGACCTTCTAATGCCAGTTATAATTTTGATTATTGGTTTATTATAAAATGGGCGTATCAAATTTAAATAATAGTCTCTTTTTATCATAGACGTCACCTCTTACTCAAATTATACATTTTTCGTTCGATATAATCAACCAAAACATACAAAAATATGAAAAGTGTTCGTTATAACCATATAAAAAATACCAGTGTAAATTAACTATCTCTATTTATACTAGGATTTGTGGGATGTATAGTTTTTAATTAATATTTCATAAATGCTAGTTGTTAAATAAATAAGAATCAAGCAAAGAATGATAAATTATTTAGCCATATTGGACTTTATAGTCTTAATCCTTTGAATAAATCTATAAGCCATATCTTCATAATAATCAATTTGTCTATCCTTAGTATGTTTGTAAAGTGATTTTACAAACTCTTTATAATAAACCTCGTCAATTTTCTCTTTTGAAAATTCTACTTTTAAAAAGAAATTGTATAGATCTTTATAAGATATTTTTTTATAATATTTGCTGCTACTATATATGGATATATCAATCCTGCTATATACTGGTAAAAATATAAAATAACTTGTTTTTTTATTCCCTTTGTGTTTTTCTGCATGATGGTAATATCTTGAAAGTTGAGATTGAACTAGACCCTCTTCACTAAAATTATGTCTCGGAGAAACACCATTGATGCCCGATTTTATTTTATTCTCAATAACAATAATATTATTTTTGTCTTCTATCCAAATATCAATGTTATCTTTTTCCCGTTCAATGGTTATCGGTAGTGATAATTCAAGTTTTAAAACATCACTTGCGAACCTAACAAGCAAATCTGGATATTTTGAAAAGAAATAATAATATAAATTTGAGTAAACTAATTCATCATCCTCTTTTTTAATAACGTTTAAAAAATTGAAGTTTCTATCAATTATCTTATTATTACTTACTTTATTTCTTCGTCTGTCCCATAAGCTATTATCTTTTATTAAAGCATCAATTTCTTCAAAAGAATGTGGATTCCTTATATTATCAATATAGGCTATTAATGATTGTGTAGGGAATCTTTTGTCATCTAGATTATTCGTTTTATCATCTAGTTTCATATCTTTATGATCACAATCAGTAATATAAATCGGTTTAATGGGTTCTAATAAGGCATCTGATTTAAATGTAATGGCACCATCTAGTTGTCCATAGAAAATATCGCTTAGTTTTATGCCACCATATCTAATATCATGTTTTTTCTCATAAGCCATTAATTGTTTTCCTGAACTTACGTGCTTTTCTTTAGTTGTATTTCCAACAGGATATACAATTTGACCATTTGGTCCAATCTTTGCAATTCCCACTATTTCAAAACACCCTTTTTGCAAAAGTCTAACTAACAATACCGCTTCTACAGTATCATCGTATTCTTTTGCAATATAACCATAGGGATTGACATAAATGTAATTGTTATCATGGTCATCGTGTAGCAGATTAATTACTTCACCACCCATTTTATTAGAAATATATGCACCAGCATACATTCTGCATATAACAAATGATCTAAGTTTATTATTTTTAGTTTCTTGTTTGTTATTAGTTGTCATCCAATCCCCCACCTTTTCTTCAATATTGTAGAGTTTAATTTTTTAAAAAAGAATAAAAAATATATAGCTTTCTTAATTTGCTCATATTTACTCAATAGAGCCTATCTATTACCTATAAAAGAATACCATTTACCCATTTAAGAATGCAGAAACGCATATTATTGAATAGTTATGACTAACTAATTATGTATCAAATTGCTTTAAAGTACACTAATGACACTGATTGCTATATTACATGAGTAGCAAACTTTATATCATTATCTTCACACAATTTCTTAAATTTTTCGTAACTCATCTCACCACTAAAAAACTCAACTAGCGTTTTCAGCAGGTTATCAGATTTTAATACTGCCTTTAACTTATTTGTATATTCAATATTAAAAGTATAATAGTACTCATACTCTTCATCACCAAACCAATTCTTGGCTGTTTCACAAAAATCTTGACCTTCCAATACTAATCTTCCATCCGGAAACATAAAAGCTCGTAAAACAAACGAATCACCATTATCTTCTTTGATGTCATATAGGATTACTTTATTTTCCATAACTTTTACCTCAAATGTAGCCTTTTCTTTAAGAAATTGAAATAGCAATTTTATACTATTTAAAACGAATTGTTTAAATTAACCAGCACACTAGATTCTATGATAATAATGGTACAATACTAAAATATTATAATGGGTCTATAAATCTATTGAATCAAATGAGTAACCTAATACTCCCTTGACTAGGAAACTGCTTGGCACCCTATTGTCTATATATGAAAGAGAACTACAACTTGGATCAATGTCTATTTCAATTTGGTAAACAAGATTTTAATAAAAACAATATAATTTCTACATTATGAACTCTCTAACAAGATTAATGCTTTTTCATACTTCTCTATTCTTTTTTTATCCTCAATGGTAATTTGATTAAGTCTTGTTAAATTAGAATTGTGTTTTAAATCTTCTATTTTTACTATTGTCGCTAACTTATTGCTTTTAATTTCTTTTATATAATCAAAATATGGTGAGTCTTTAGAATAAGTAAGTATTCTAATGGCTTCAATCACTTCTAGAGGAAAACCGGCACTGTTTAAATCGTTAATTGTATAATTGCTATCTTCAACAACATCATGCAATAATGCAACACATATTGAATACTCATCCTTCATTTTTGAAGCCAAATAAAACGGATGAAATATATAAGGCAATCCAGATTTATCTAATTGTTCTTTATGTGCTTCATATGCTATTTTTAAAGCTTTTTTAGTTAATTTTGTATATATCATTTTATCTCCATTTTACAAATTCAATCTATAATTATGAAACTATTACTCATTTAAATTCAAATGAATAAACTCTTCTAATTTGGGAATCTCTTTTTCAAACAGATGCTGTAGTTTTTTATTAATTATATCTTTTATTTCATCTATACTTTCTTCAATTTGTTCTTTTTCAAGTATAGTACTAGACTTAAAGACTCTTGACCAAATTTTAGCGCTTGATGACCTGTTCGCTATATTAAATTTCTTATGGTTTGCTTTGGATAAATCATAAAGTTTTTGGCATTTTTCATCACTCACATTAGAAATGACTAAATAACAGGCAGAATAGTTGTTACTATATAATGGTATTTCATACATTAAACCTTTACCATTGCCCCAGCCAAAGGTGTTATCATTTATCTTAGGCACAATACTTTCAATATATTTAGTAGTAAATCTTATAATGGATTTTTTATTATCTTTTCTTTCAAATGTTAAATTGTATTTTAAAGCATTCTCTTCAATAAAATTCATTATATATTCTGATATATTAGATAGATTATCAGGACGATACTCGTATATTAAATCAAGGGCTGTTTTATGTTTTTTATAAATCTCACCACATATCTTTACTAATTCATTATCCATAAGTATATTCCTCCGTAATGATGATACATAATTTTCTAAAATGACTTTAACCGTACTAGATATATTTATATTTTTATTAATTGCTTGGTTTATTGCTTCAATGATGATTGGATAATCTGCAATTAACCAATATTCTTCATCTGAAGCTTTTTCACCTTCTCGTGTTAAGTAAATATATAGATTTTTATAGTCATTATTTGGATAAAGTGATTCTACTTTTTTTCTATAATCTAGAGTTTGATCCTCTCGTTCAACTGCATAAATCTTGTTTTCAATACTAATTGTAGTTTTATGTTCTTCGGAGATCATAAATATATCAATATTTTTCCACTCTCTTTTAACGGTAAACGAATCAAAATCCAACATGAAAACATCAAAATTATTTAACATTATATTTTTATCAACATTCAGTTTTACTACTTTTTGAATAAATGCCCTAACAACCGAATCTTTTAAATTGTGATTTTCATTAGAGTTAAATAACCAAGCTAAAATATTACTATGAATTAATTCTTTGTTCGTTGTTTTAGTAATTTCAAAAAAGTTCACTTCATTAATCCATTTAGACAATTTATCTAAAATATCTATATCTAATAAAAATTCTTCTAAACTACTCTTTTCATGTTCTTTCATAACTACCCTCATATTATAGTCTTACAACCAATTACTTTAAATTTTACAAAAATACACATATTTACTCAATAGAGTCTATCTATTACCCATAAAAGCATACCATTTTTTGTATTAAGATTTCATAAACCACTATTAGGTATATGATGATTGTAATAATATCATTTATAAAATCCATGTTCTCTCAAGAATTTTTCAATCAATGTATAATCCATTTTCCAACTTTCAATTACTTTATTAGGATTATTGATTTCTAACGCATTCAAAGATTCTAGAGGATTATAGTATTCATCCTTAAAAATATTATCTTTGAATTCATTCACTCGAGCTTTATAACTTTCAAATCGTAAACTTAAAATTGATTCATAGTTCTTATTTTCATTTATAAATTGGTTAAAATCTTTACTTTTAAGATCATTTATTTCTTTATCAAGATTGCCCTTAATAATGTCATATTTCATCTCAAAATCAAAAACATCTTTCAATTCATTATATAAAGTACTAATACGACTCAAGGCATTTTTATATTTTTTTTTGTTCTTTTTCATCATTTTTAAGTATTCCATAATTTCTATTATTTATTGAATTTAACTATTTATTTTATTAAAACACTTAGCTCTTTTAGTATATAATTATTTATATAAATTGTACCATGATTCGACTCTTTTTACTACCTTCAGTAGAACATTAACATAAGTGGTATAGAGTAGGTATAAAAGATTAGAGTGGATACTAGATAGCATACCAAAATATTGTGTTATTGCATTATCAAGTAATGGAGTATTAAACGCTAATACAATCAATAAATTTATTAATATTTATAACATTGTTACAAAACGGTTAAATCCGTTAAAATAATAGGTGATATACCTTTAAAATTAAAAAATGATGATAGAATCATTCAGTTTGACTAAGATTTGCATATAATGAAAAGCGCGGTATAATATGGGTAGAGAAAGTAGTTTTAAAACCGCTAAAAAAAAGATATTAATACCTAACTATTTAATAATCCTTCTCATACTGAAATAACTATTTATTATTAGAATAATGATGAAGAAATAGTTAAACTCAAATGTAAATGCTGTTTCAAGATATGCTACAAAAAATGCAGCAGAATGGTTTGCTGAAACATACACTAGTTAATGTCAAATGGTACTAAAACACCACTTACTAAAGCACTAGATTAGTATTTAAAAGAGAAAGGAGCAAGTAATTATGGACGTTGAAGGAATAATGCTAGCTATGACTAAAGAAGAGTGGTATACAAGGGATCAATATGATACCGTTGTTTTGACGGATATCGTTCCTCCTGAAGTTGTTTGAGATTATAACGAAAGAAATAGTTTTTCAAAAAACTATACAGGTATAGATTATGTTGTATACCCACAACAGTTTTATGAAATGCGAAAACGAATTAATTATGCTGATGAAAAAATAGAAGAAGAAATGAAAGAGATCTACACCAAAGAACAAATTCTAGAATGGAAGAAATTAGTTAAAAAATAAAGTTTCAATTTAACTATTTCGAAACAACACAAGTAAAAATACTTTATCAGGTGGTAGATGTTTACAAATTACTTACAGTTGAAAACAGATGGACATGATATGATTGACATATTAAAAAAAGATAAACCAGAGCTTGTTAAAGTGTTGGATGAAGTGATTTCTGAAATGAATGGGAGGTTATAAAATGAAAGAAGTTCAATCTCAAAAGAATGAAAAGATTGCCGAATTATCTCGAAAGTATGAAAGGGTTTTGGAATTATATTGGAAAACAAGGCAGTTTAGTTTAATTAATAAATTTTTTGATATTTCAAGTAAGAGAAACCTAGATAAAAAAATTGAAGTCTTGGAGCAGGTAGTAGCTGGTAAGACACCTAAAGAAATTGATGGCTATTATGATATTCTAGAAAACTATCCTAAAGATAAAGTTTCAGGTGATAAAATAACAATTTATGAATGGTAATAACTAAGTAAAAACGCTGTTCCACCTGTTTTAGCTTGGCATATTTTTAGGGCATTGAATATATATCTAAATAAATTTAAAAAGTAAATTAGGAAACTTTATGACAATTTTATTGTTGTGAAGTTTTTTGTAAAATTCGGCAAATAATACCTCACATGATAAAATAATGTTAATATGGTGATATAAATGAGGTATTAATATGAGATATGGTTTAGCCGTTAAAAAACTAAGAGGAATACTGATTGGGGATTTAGTATAGAACAGTAGACATGAATAGTAAGAATCCTTACTTATGATAAAATATGAGGAAGGAGATGAAAAACAATGAAGGAATTTAATGTGGCCAGCTTGTTTGCTGGTGTTGTTTCTTTTACAGAATTCAAGAAAGTCTTCAAGGAACATGATTTAAAGATAGCATATTTGCACAATAATGCAAATCTTACAAAGAAAGCAGATGGGACTTATGAGGCTGAGATTGTATATGATAAATCAAAATATAAGGACTGGGTTACTGAACGTCATGAATCAGTATATGTTGGTTATGAAAATGATATTTTCTTAGATCCATTAAAGAAGTTTACAAAAGAATATGCAACTGATATTTACAATTACCTTCTAAAGAATATTGATGACACAAATTATTATGAATCTGTGAACGGTATTGCAGGGTCTAAAGCATTCTATAAGTAAAGCATAAGGAGATTACAATGGAAGAATTAAAACTATATAGAAAGAGAATTAAAGGTATATATCAAATAAAAAGGATTAAGGAAATTATTGATGAAGAGCCAATATACTATATTGGAAAGTCTAATGATATATTTGGTCGCTTTAATGAACATTGTTTCGGTAATACTCAAACGATTGATATAGCTATTCAACGTCATGGAATTAGTAGTTTTGAATTCAAAGTCCTTGAAATCGTAAGGAATGATAAATCTCGTGACGAAAAGGAACAAGAGTATATTTCTATATATATTGAAAAATATGGTGAGAGTTCACTTTACAACGATGAAAGTGGTGGAACCACAGGAAAAACAAAAATAAATATTAAAAGAAACGAAATAAAAAGAAGCGTTGATGAAGAGATTAAAGAAGTTCTTAAAAAGCAAATAGGGATTAGTATATATTTAGTTGCTGAGCACTTTAAAGTTAACTTTAAGAATGTGATTAACATAAGAAAACCATTATTAAAGGAACTCGGATTAAAATATGACTTAAAATCTAAATTTATAGTTAATATTGAATCTGGTGAGCCAGTGAACGAATGGTATGGGAAAATTTACACTGAAAATCAAATTAAACTGTATTTGAAAAATATGGATAAAGATGATGACGAATTGATAGATATATTAAACTCATCTAAAGCAGATTTGTCAGCATTTAAGAATGAATATTCAAGCGAGTATAAGTCGGCTGAAATAGTGTCACCTCTTTTAATAAAATGAAGGAGTAAACAAATGGAAAGATTAAATAGGAAAGCAGAGGACTTACTTAAAATACTACTAGGTAATTTGGAAGAGGTTTATATTGATGGAGATGTTCAAGATTATGAATTGTCTTCAAAGTATATTGAATATCTATCTGAGTATAAAGAGTTGCTAAACAAAGGATATGTTAAACATCCTGTGATTCCATTGCCTGACGATAACGGAGATGTAGTGTGTGATTATTCGGATTCAGTAGTTACTCCAAAGGGAAAAGCGTATCTAGAAGACTTAGCACGAGAAAATAGAAAAGTGATGTTAAGTATAATAGCATGGAGTGTTACCACACTTATAGCTATAGTAGCGTTAATAATATCAATAATTGCTTTGTAATTTGTGGTGAAATCACATTGCCGATAATAGAGCATGCTTGTGTTGAAGTAAGTTTTGATAACGTAAACATGTGGTTGAACTTCAAATGTGCGGGATGAGCGTTTTGTTAGAAATGTCTTAGAATGGATATAAGATTGAGAGAGAAAATGTTAGATGTCAACGAAAATGGATAATGAATATGAATTTAAGATAAATAAAGATAATAAGATTGTAACACTCAAAAAATATAACGTATTGAAGATATTTTATGGCAATCGAGAAGTATCCGTGGTGTCCGTCGATAAGGTAATAGATTTTTCAGATGTAAAGGATGCTCAAAAAATTGCATTTCATTTGCACAATATATTACTCATTTTATTTCCTAATGACAAAGAAATTTTTAATTAGTTATCCTGACGATAATATGTGTGCACTCCCAACTAGACATAATCTAAAAGTATACTAGGCATGGTCTTAACATAGCCTAGAAATAGTGTAGAGATACCTAAAATAACTAATGAAAAACCATGAAATTAAATTAATTTGTATTCTGTTGGAGTAACTACAAACGATACGGAATTTAGTATAATGCACCTATCGTGGATATTTGGCTTTAATTTAGTCTATGTTTTAAAGAGGCGCTTTCGTCTCTTTTTTTTCTTGCAAAAGTTAATAGATTAGATAAAAATTTAAAATATGGCATACTGGCTTTAAAAACCAGCCTAGAAATAAAGAGAATTCAGTAATGAGCTCTTTTTGTTTTTGTAGAGTTTGTAATTGCACTTTTTGCGCTATTTTGTTGTAACTTTTTGTGATAAATCATTCGAATTATTGATGTTTAAAATAAAAAAATATAAATTTAGATATAGTTGCGCAACTCTGATGGTAAAAAAAAATCTAATGTTTTACAGAAACAGTTAGGCTATTCAAACATTAAGGTAACTTTTAATATTACTTGCATTTCGAATTAGAGGATCAATCAAATGAAGCAAAGCCTATTTTCAAAGGGGAGAAATGTTGAACTAAACACCATTTTTAAATTAGATTTAAGAAGTTTAATATAAAAAAACAAATAGATTTTATACACAAGGAGTCTTAAAATAATAATAAACGCTGTAAAATCATGTATAATTAAGTAATTTTTCATAATTATAAAATGTAAAAAAAACGAAAAAACGGCTCTATAGAGCCGTTTATTCATAATTTTTATTGGTGGAGATGAGGGGACTCGAACCCCTGTGCAAAACACTACCTCGTTATACTTTCTACAAGTTTAGTCCTTCATTTGAATTCATTATAGAGCCGTAGAAGAACGTACTACTCTATAACTAACCTTATTGATTCGTCTAACACCTTAAGGTGGCAGAATGCTAGATATAACTTACTTCTGTACCTGCACTAAAGTGTAAGTAACTCTAGATTAGGCTCGTGCTTTTTCTTAAGCTGCGAAAGCTAAATTTTGGTTTCCGGTTATTTAGAACCTCGAGCGTTTTTACTTGCGCAACCAAGACCTGCTTATACAACAAATAATGCCCTGACGAATCCATGAACATCCCCGCAGTAGTATTATATAACCTAACCCCTTAATAAGCAAATATAATATTTACTTATATTTACTTGACTTATGGTTTTATATTTATATAATAGTATTGATATGTTTATTTTAACTTAACTTTGAGTTTAAAAATACTAAACATATCACAGTTAAAGTTTGGCTTAATAAGGCTCTCTGTAACAGGGGGAGTTTACCTAAGTTAAACAGTGATATGGAGGGCAAAATGAAAAAATTAATTGAGCTTAGAAATGTAACAAAAGCTTTTGGAGAAAATGTTGTTTTAAAAGGTATCGATTTAGAAATTTATGAAAATGAATTTGTTACATTATTAGGACCATCTGGTTGTGGTAAAACAACCACCTTAAGAATTATTGGTGGTTTTGTTGATCCATCAAGTGGCGAGGTTCTTTTAAACGAAAAAAATATATTAGATATTCCAGCCCATAAGAGACCTACCAATACCGTATTTCAAAGATACGCACTTTTTCCACACTTGGATGTGTTTGAAAACGTTGCTTTTGGATTAAGGATGCATTCTAATAAAGCGAATATTAAGATTCAAACTGAAAAACTTAAAGAAGACTATCAAATTAGAATTGATCATGCTCAAGATTCAACCACTAAAAAGAAACTTAAATTAGAGTTAAATAAAGAAATAGAACTAATTAAAGATCCGAATATTCATCTTAAGCTAAAGATTGATAAACTAAAAAATAAGATTAAAACTCTTGATAAAACAAATCCAGAATTTGAAACACAAAAACAAAAGTTACAAGAGCAAATTAAAGCGATTAAAAATGATTTTGAAACACCTAAAGTTCGAGAAAAACGATTAACAGATAAAGTTATGAAATATCTCGCAATGGTTAACTTACAAGGCTATGAAAGAAGAAGTGTTCATAAACTTTCAGGGGGTCAACAACAAAGGGTTGCGATTGCCCGCGCGTTAATTAATGAACCTAAAGTGCTTTTACTAGATGAACCCCTTGCAGCGCTTGACTTAAAATTACGTCAAGAAATGCAATATGAATTAAAAGAAATTCAACGTAATGCCGGCATTACTTTCATTTATGTAACACATGATCAAGAAGAAGCTTTAACCATGAGTGATAAGATTGTTGTTATGAATGAAGGGGAAATTCAACAAGTGGGTAAACCAGAAGACATTTATAATGAGCCAATTAATACCTTTGTGGCTAAGTTTATTGGCGAATCGAATATTATTGAAGGTATCATGATTGATGATTATTTAGTTGAATTTGACGGGGTTAAATACCCTTGTGTCGATTATGGATTTAAACGTAATGAAATAGTGGACATTGTCTTAAGACCAGAAGATCTAGATATTGTTCCACAGGGGACAACACCGATATCTGGTGTGGTTGATAGTGTTGCTTTTAAAGGCGTTCATTATGAAATTGATGTGAAAACAAACACGAGAATCTATACCGTTCACACCACTGACTATCAACCGGAAGGTAAAAAAGTCAGTGTTAGTTTTGAAAAAGAAGATTTACATGTCATGGAGAAATGGTAATGTTTCATGGGCCATTACAAACCTCAGTAAGGGAAAAAAGAAAGGTTAAGGTTAAACCTTATACTTTCTTAGGGATCCCTTATTATGTCTTACTATCAAGTTTGATAATTATCCCTTTATTATTGATTATTGTTTATGCCGTTACGATCCAGGAACAAGGCTTATATTATAAGTTTACTTTAATATATTTCAGACAGTTTTTTAATGAACATGAGTTTGTAAAAGTGATGGCAGATTCAATTGTTCTAGCCCTTATGACAACTTTGATTTGTTTGTTTATTGGTTATCCTTTAGCTTATTTCATTACCAAAAGAAAGCCAATCACGCAAGCCATATTAGTTTTATTAATTACTGCGCCGATGTGGGTTAATATGCTAATTAGAACCGTTGCCTGGAAACAAATATTTGATATGATTAACCCAAGGTTATTAGGCACGGATTTTGCCATTATTGTGGGGATGGTTTATGTGTTCTTACCCTTTATGGTTCTCCCGATTTATACAGTTTTATCAAAGATTGATCCGTTACTTTATGAAGCATCTGCTGATTTAGGGGGGTCTAATTTAAAGACATTTAGAAAAGTAACATTACCCTTATCCATTAGTGGCGTTCTTTCAGGTATTACAATGGTGTTGTTACCGGCCGCTACCACGATGGTTATCCCTAGATATCTAGGGCAAAACCGGGTGTTAATTGGGACGTTAATTGAAAGAAAGTTTTATGATTCTGGTAACTGGGGCTACGGGGCTGCGATAGCGATTATCTTATCGTTGATTATTATGGTAATGGTGTTATTTACGAAAAAATTAGATCGAAATAAGGAGGTTGAACGTGATGAAAAAGCATAATAACCTCTTATCAGGTATTTTTATCTTTTTGGTCTTATTATTTGTATACGCACCGATATTTAGTTTGGTATTATTTAGTTTTAATGCCAACCGAAGTCTAACCACTTGGGGCGGCTTTAGTTTTGAGTGGTATGGTGAATTATTTAGATCAAGAGAAATTATGAACGCCGTCGTTTGGACATTCATTATTGCGATACTTGCGACCATTATCTCGGTTATTGTGGGGACGTTTGCGGCCATCGGATTATCAAAAAATAAGAAGTTATTTAGAAATGTCGTGATTAACTTAAATAATATTCCGATTGTAAACCCAGAAATTGTTACCGCCATCGGTTTATTACTCTTATTCCAATCTTTAAAACTTCAAGGTGGTTATGGAACCATGTTACTGGCTCATATTGCCTTCTGTACCCCTTATGTTATTATCACCGTGTATCCGAAAGTAAAAAGTTTAGATCCGAGTTTAATTGAAGCGGCACAAGATTTAGGTGCTACCCCAATGCGGGCTATATATTATGCGGTGTTCCCCCAAATAAAGGTCGCAATATTTGCCGCCGCGGCAATTGCTTTTACAATGAGTTTTGATGATTTTGTAATATCTTACTTTACAGCGGGATCCACAGGTACGAATATTTCAATTTATTTATATACTTTAAAACGAGGGATTCCCCCAACCATTAACGCTTTATCAACGATTATGATATTAGTTGTTACAATCGTGGTAACACTTAATTTTATATTAACTAGAAAACAATATAAGGAGGTTTAAGAATGAAGAAAATAATTGGATTTATCGTATTACTAATCAGTATTGTTACTTTATCTGCTTGTAACACAAACAGCCTTAAAGTATTCTCATATGGGGACTATATGAACCCCGATCTATTAAGAGAATTTGAAAAAGAGTTTGACATTCGGGTTCAACTAATCCCCTTTGATTCAAACGAACGCGCTTTAACTAAAATGAAACTAGAAAAGTTTGACGTGGTTATTCCTAGTGATTACGCCATTGAACAATTAATTAAAGAAGATATGATTCAGCCCATCGACTGGTCTAAGATAACAAACTTAAATAAGGAAACATCATTCCCGGAAGAATTAAATAGCTTAATAAATGATTTAAAGAGTGATGAAAACCCGATTGACTTACTAGAATACATGGTTCCTTATTTCTGGGGTAACATGGGGATTATTTATAACACAGATAAGGTAACTTTAGCAGAACTAGAAGAACATGAATGGGATATATTCGCTCAAACAAGTTTGTCAGCTGTTGTTTACGATTCATCAAGAGATGGCTTCATGATGGCGCTAAAACATTTAGGTTACTCAATGAATACAGATGTTACAACAGAATTAAAAGAGGCAGAAAGTTATTTAACCACTGTCGCTAAAAAGAGTAACATCGTCTTCTTAACCGATGAAATCTTAGACGACATGTTAACCACCAAATATGATTTGGTACAAGCTTATTCTGGAGATGCTGTCTACTTAATGGATGAAAATGATAAATTAAACTTCTATGTCCCAGAGGTTGGGACAAATGTCTGGGTTGATGGTATGGTGATTCCAAAAAATGCTGAAAAAGTTGACCTTGCGCATGAATTTATTAATTTTATTTCATCTTACGAGATGTCGCTCGCAAATACGGAATATGTGTTTTACCAATCGCCAAGAAAAGATGTTTATAACTTCATGATAACGTCTGATGATTATGCCCATTTAAGAGAAGCTTATCAAGTTAAAAGAAATGAAAATGATGAAATATTTAGATACATTCCTGAAGTGAAAAGATTCACCGACGATGCATGGCTTAAAATAATTACAAATTAACCAGTTTTCACTGGTTTTTTTGTTGAACTATTCTAATATTTCTCCTAAAATATGGTAATATATACCTAAGAGGTTAATTTATGACAAGAAGAGATGTAAGAGTTGCGACAATAATTAAACTATTTCAAAAAGACTATAACCTAGATATCGAAATTGAAGTCATTGGTGAGGCAGGGAAACTATTTTTAGAGATTCTTTCGAAGCTTGATCCAATTGACAACGTGATTGAAAAGTCTTTAGAAAACTATTCTTTGAATAGACTTTCTTATTTAGATAGAGCGATTATTCGGTTCGCAACTTATGAAATGTTATATACAGATACACCAAAACAAATCATTATTAATGAAGCAATTGAAATTACGAAAGAATATAGTGATATTGATGATAAACAACGTCGTTTTAATAATAGACTACTAGATAACATTAAAAAGCATATTGGTGATTAGATGGATCAAACAAAACAGTACTTAAGTGTCACTGCTTTAACAAAATATATTAAATACAAACTAGAAGGAGATACACACCTTAAACAAATCTATTTAAAAGGTGAAATTTCTAACTTAACAAAACATAGTCGCGGGCATTATTATTTCTCTTTAAAGGATGAAAATGCCCAAATTAAAGCGATTATGTTTTCTAGTGCGACGAAAAGCTTAGCCTTTGACCCGAAAGATGGAGATAAGGTCTTAGCTTATGGCGCCATTAGTGTTTATGAACCATCTGGGTCTTACTCTATCCAAATTTATCAAATGGAACCGGATGGGATAGGGGCTTTATATTTAGCCTATGAAAAACTAAAAGAAGAACTGGAAGAAAAAGGTTATTTTAGCCAGACGAGAAAAAAGCCAATTCCCAAATACCCTAGTGCGATCGGGGTTATTACCTCTCCTACTGGAGCCGCTATTAGGGATATTATTCATACGATTGAAAGACGGTATCCACTGACCAAATTGATTCTTTATCCTGCATTGGTTCAAGGCGATACCGCTAAAGAATCGATTCGTGATCAAATTAATAAAGCCAACCAAGATAATTTAGTCGATGTCTTGATTGTGGGACGCGGGGGTGGTTCAATCGAAGATCTATGGGCATTTAATGAACGGGTTGTTGCCGAGGCCATCTATGCTTCAAAAATACCTATCATATCTGCAGTAGGCCATGAAACAGATTTTACCATTAGTGATTTTGTTTCTGATTTGAGAGCGCCAACCCCAACAGCTGCCGCTGAACTGGCGACCCCTGATAAAAATACCTTAATGCACACTGTAGAAACCACTAAAGAAACTTTAAACAGTCGTATCAGTACTATTTTTAAAGATAAGGAATTAGCCTTAACCTATCTTGATCAACGTCTCGATCAAAAGAGTCCGTTTGAAAAACTTAAAGAAGCGTTCAAACGTTATGAAAAAATAATTTATGATTTAAATAGAAACTATCAATTGGTGTGGTTGGATAAAAATCAACAATATACGAAACAAGATGAGTATTTAAGTAAGGTAGATTTAAATAGGATGATTCAAGATAAAACAGACCAATTATCTGATTTATCCCTCAAACTAGATAAAACCTATTTAGATGTAGCATCCTTAAAGACACAATCTTTAAATTTAATAATTAAAGCATTGGAACATCAAAACCCACTTAAACTGATGGCTCAAGGCTATACAATCACTGAATTTGAGGGGAAGAAACTAACAAAAATAGAAGAAGTTAAACTAGATGATACGATTTCAACAAGACTATCAGATGGAAGAATAATCTCTAAAGTCATCAAAAAGGAGCGTTTATAAAAATGGCAGAATTAACATTTGAACAAGCTTTAGAAAAATTAGAGAATGTCGTTAAAAAACTAGAAAACAAAGACATCTCATTAGATGAAGCGGTCAAACTTTATAACGAAGGGTTAAGTTTATCCAAGGTTTGTTATGACCTATTAAAAAAATCAGAACGACTTGTCTCAACGAAGATGTCTGAAACGGGCGAGTCACCATTTGATTTAGAATAATTATGGATTTAAACCAAATCAAAGACCCCGCGTTTTTAAAAACGAAGAATCTAAAAGAACTTGAATCGCTTGCTGAAGAGATCAGGGTGTTTTTAATTGACCATATTAGTGAAACAGGCGGACACTTGGCTTCTAATTTAGGGGTCGTTGAGTTATCGATTGCCTTACACTATGTTTTTGATTCACCTAAAGATACCTTTATTTTTGATGTGTCACACCAAGCCTATGTCCATAAAATTCTAACCGGGAGAGCCTCAGAGTTTCATACACTTCGTCAACAGGGCGGGTTGTCTGGTTATACTTCTTATAGAGAGTCTATACATGATAAATGGGAAAGTGGACATGCGGGAACCTCGATTGCCGCACAAGTTGGTTATTTATATGCCAATGAACTAAATAATATTGAAGCCGATGTTATTAGTATTGTTGGTGATGCGAGTATTACTAACGGGACCAATATGGAAGCACTTAATTTATTAGGTAGCGATTCTAAACATAAAGGCATCATTGTCTTAAATGATAACAAAATGAGTATCTCTAAGAGTGTGGGATCACTTTCTAATTTCTTAATGCGACTTAGAGGCTCTAAACTGAATAATTTTATCAGAAAAGTCTTTGACAAAATTTTACCAGATTTCTTATTCCGTATGTTTAGACAAATAAAGCGCTCTGTTAAAGCACTCTTTCAAGCAAGAAATATGTTTGAAGATATTGGTTATGTGTATATTGGTCCGATTGATGGAAATAACCTAAAAAGACTCATTAAAACCTTAGAATATGTTAAAAAAATGAAACGTAGTGTTGTTTTACACGTGGTTACTCAAAAAGGAAAAGGCTATAAATACGCTGAAGATGATATCGAAGGATCTTATCATGGGGTTAGTCCATTTGATAAAGAAACGGGTGTAACGTTAAGTCATCCCAATGGGAGACCAACCTGGAGTGAGGTTATCTCCACTATCATAGAAAAACTAGAAGAAGAGCGTCATATTATGGTCGTTATGCCAGCGATGTTAGTCGGCGCCAAGTTTACTGATTTCCAACAAAAATACCCCCATCGGATTGTTGATGTTGGGATTGCAGAAGAACTTGCCGCGGATATGAGTGCGGCGCTAGCCTTAAATAAAGTGGATGTTTTTTTGCCCCTTTATTCAACTTTTTCACAGCGTGCTTACGATCAAATACTACATGATATTGCGAGACCTAATTTAAAGGTGGTTATCGGGATAGACAGAGCCGGTTTTGTGGGTGAAGATGGACAAACACACCAAGGGCTATATGATATTTCGATGTTTTTAAGTATGCCGAATGTAACGGTGACGATGCCAAGAAATATGGCTGAAGCTTATGGCCTATTAAGGTACGGCTTTAATCAATCAGGGCCGTTTGTCATAAGATATCCAAGAGGCAAAACAGTGAAGATGCCATTAACCAATCAAACTGAAATTGGCCTCTCTTGGGAAATGTTAAAAGAAGGATCTAGAGGCATGATCATCAGTTATGGTCCTGTGCTAGATGATATTTTAGCTATACTTAGTGAAGAAAATCTAGATTATGGTGTTATGAACGCGAGATATATTAACCCGATTGACACCGATATGCTTGAGGCGGTTTTAAAAACGGAGCAATCACTCTTAGTTTATGAACAAACCCATGCCAGTGGTGCTTTATATCAAAAAATACTAGATTATATGGCGCAAAATAATTACCATAATAAAATAGTTTCAATGAGTACTTATAATAAAGTTATTTCGCACGGAACACTAGAAGACAATATGAATGATGCAGGGTTAAGTTTAGATGATTTAGTCGCTACCCTTAAGAAATTATGAGATTAGATTTGTATCTATCAAATAGATATGCCTTTTCTAGAAGTAGAGCCCAAGACTTGATTAAATTAGGTTCTGTTAGAGTCAATCATGAAATTATGAAAAAAGCGTCTTATCAAGTTAAAGAAGAAGACGTCATTGATGTATCAGAAGATTTAAAATATGTTTCTAGAGCCGGTGAAAAACTAGAAGATGCCATTAAGACTTTTGAGTTGGATTTTAAAGATAAAACAGTGATCGATATTGGTTCATCAACGGGTGGATTTACACAGTGTAGTTTGTTATTTGGCGCTAAACAAGTTTATGCTTATGATGTAGGTTATCATCAAATGGATGAATCTTTAAGGCATCACCCTAAGATCAAACTATTTGAACAAACAAACATTTTAACCGTTGACAAAAAAGTAGTCGACATCATTTTAATTGATGTTTCATTTACTTCAATTAAACCCATTTTAAAACACGTTTTAGGTTGGGCTAATTACTATGTCTTATTGTTTAAACCACAGTTTGAAACAACCCCAGATTTAGTTAAAAATGGGGTGATTAAAAGTGAGAAATTATTAAATAGATTGACCAGTGAATTTAGAGTGTTCTTAGAAGAACAAAAGATTAAACTAATCGGTTATAAACCGAGTGACTTAAAGGGGAAGAAAGGCAATCAAGAGTATTTGTTTATAGGTGAATATGTTAAATAAACTAATCATTAAAAATTTAGCGATTATCGAAGATGCGGAAATTAGTTTTTCTCCGTATTTTAATGCTTTAACGGGGGCCACTGGCGCTGGTAAAAGTTTAGTCATTGACTCATTAAAACTGATCTTCGGCAAAAGAGCCGATAGTGATTTAATTCGGTATGGTTCTGATGAAGCAAGTGTACTGGCAACCTTCACTAATTTAAACGATCAAACAAAAGCCTACCTTAAAACACTGGATATTGAAAGTGATACTCTAACTATTTTAAGGGTTATTTCCAAGAAAGATAAAAATATGGTGGTGATAAATGATAAACCAACCACCTTAAATGAACTAAAAAACTTAAGTCTTTTAATCGGTGATATTCATGAACAACACGATACTTTAAAACTTTTAGACCCCAACACTTATTTAGATATTCTTGATTCTTACGGTGCCTTTGATGAGATTAAAAATAGTTATGTATTATTAAGACATGGCTTTTTTGAAGCAGCCAAAAACTTAGATAAAGCCAAGGCAGAAACCTCTAAAAATGATGAATTATTAGATTTATACAAGTATCAATTAGATGAACTTCATAAATCAAAATTAGATCCAAATGAGTTAGCGCTTCTGGAAAAGGAAATTACGGCTTTAACGCATCAAGAAAAGATTTTAAGTAACCTTAATATTGCCTATAAAAATTTAGTAGGAATTGATGAAGATAACTTGATATTTGAAGGCGTTAAAGCGATCGAAAAAGTTGAAACTTATGAAACAACTTATGGTGAACTTAAAAAACGACTAGAATCTGCTTATTATGAGTTAGATGATATTAAAGAAGAATTGTTTGGTCAAATTGATTTGATTAGTAATTATAATGTTTTAGAACTAGATAACTTAAAAGAACGGTTCTATTTTTTAAAAGAGCTTGAAGTGAAGTATAGTAGGTCTATTAGTGAACTAATTGATTACCAAACCTATTTAGAAAGTGAAATTTTAAGAAGAGAAAACTTTGAAGCCTATACTAAAAAACTTGCTTTAGAAAAGGACATGGCTTATCAAAAAGCTTACCAAAAGGGGTTAGAGCTTCATGAAGCGAGAATCAAAGTATCGAAAAGATTAGAAAAAGATTTTGTTTTAAACCTTAAAGAACTGGCGATTGATTATGTGTTATTTGAAGTGGAAGTTAAAGAAAATCAAACAAAAGAATTACTTGAAACTGGAATCGATGAGATCACGTTTCTTTTATCACTCAATGAAGGCGAACCTGTTAAGCCATTTCATAAGATTGCCAGTGGGGGTGAGTTATCTAGAAGTATGTTGGCTTTAAAAATACTGTATGGTAATTCCCATGATTTAGGCTTAATGGTTTTTGATGAAATTGATCTAGGGATCAGTGGTTATCAAGCCAGCAGAGTCGCGCGTGTTTTAAAAGATTTATCGACTTATAGACAAGTTATTACGATTACGCACTTACCTCAAGTCGCGGCTAAGGCAGATAAGCATTTTGACATAAAAAAACAACCTCTTAAAGGTCGTACCGTGACACTGATTAATGAGCTTCAAGGTGAAGATAGAGTGACCCATATCGCCTATATGTTAAGTGGGTCTAATATTACCGAAGGGGCTATTTTACACGCTAAAAGTCTATTAAAATAAAAAAAGCCTTATTGAAGGCTTATCTATTGATTAATATATATACCAAACCGGCAATTGGTAGAATAACCATTGCTGAAACAATAATTATAATAACCACTTTTCCCCAGGTAGTTTTAGAAGGAGATCTAAATACAGGAATTTCACCTGGTGCTGTTTGTTTGACCTCTTGTTTAGGGGTTGATTTTGTCTTTTTAGTTTGTTTTGCCATTTAATTCACCTCAAGTAAAAATAATCTACTTATTTATTATAACATAATATTACTAAAATGAAAGGCTATATTTTTATGAACTTTACAACAAAAATAATATTTCATATTGATCTAAATGCCTTTTTTGCGACCGTAGAAGCCATTTTAGATCCCAATTTAAAAACGAAAGTATTTGCCGTTGGGGGAGGAAAATCCTATTTTAGAGGGGGTGTTTTGTTAACCGCATCTTATAAAGCGCGAAAATATGGCATTCATAGTGGGATGAGTATCACAGAAGCTTTGAAGATATACCCTAAATTATTAATAGTTCCGCCTTCAAGAGGTGAATATAAGAAGTATTCAAAACTATTCATGGATACTTTAAATAAATATAATGCCGTCGTCTATCAAGCTTCAGTTGATGAAGCCTATATGGATGTTACCGACATCAGCAAAGAGATTCATCCTTTAAAACTCGCTCAAGAGATTCAAGATTATCTATTTAAAGTATACCAACTCCCCTCTAGCATTGGGATTGCACCAACGCTCTTTTTAGCGAAAATGGGCAGTGACTTTAAAAAACCAATGGGGATTACTGTGATGCGTAAAAGAGATGTTAAGAAGAAACTCTACCCTTTAAAAGTAGGGTCCATGTATGGCATTGGTAGAAAAACCAATCAAAGACTAAATGAAATTAATATCGTTACCTTAGAAGACTTAATGAATCCTCTTAATAAAGATAAAGTGATTGAAGCGATCGGGGAGAATGCCTATCAAAGCTATGTTGATAATTTAACGGGTAAATCGAATAATGTCGTTGATCCACATAAATATGAGATCCCCAAATCAATTAGTAATGAAACTACTTTAAAGTATGATATCGATAGAATCGATTTATTAAAAGAAGAACTGGCAAACTTATTTGATGAAACCTATCTACGACTTAGTAAAGATGAATACATGTGTAAGAATGCTTTCATAAAAATTAGATATAGTAACTTTAAAACAACCACCAAAACAAAAAGCTTTATAGAAGAAACCGATGATGAAGAATTATTGTCTCAAACGATAGAGGATTTATTTGACAATTACTATAACGCGCACCCCGTTAGATTGTTAGGGCTTGGGTTTGGTGGTATAATAGAGAAAAAAGATTTTAAAATAGATCGGACGATCTTTAATTATAAAGACGTTGATAAAAATACCAAGGAGAAAATATGATTGAACTAAGAGGCGTATCCAAGTATTACCAAAATGAAGGGAATGTTACCCTTGGACTTAGAAAAGCCAGTTTAAAATTAAGTATTGGCGAGTTTGTCACCATAACCGGAGAATCTGGAAGTGGTAAATCTACGCTTTTAAACGTTATTAGTGGATTAGACAAATACGATGAAGGGGAATACTTTGTAAACGGGGAAGAAACCTCTTATTTTAGTGTTTCTGATATGGAACGGTTTAGAAAAGAATATGTTGGGTTTGTTTTTCAAAACTATAACATTATTGATTCCTATACCGTCTATGAGAACGTTATTGCCGCGCTTGTAATTCAAAATTACGATAAGAAAAAACGTAAAAATAGAGCTTTAGAACTTATTGAAGCGGTTGGTTTAACCAAACAAAGAAATCAAAAAACGTCTAAATTATCAGGTGGTCAAAAACAAAGGGTTGTTATCGCAAGAGCACTCGCTAAAGATTCACCCATTATTGTTGCCGATGAACCGACAGGCAACTTAGATAGTGATTCTGGTGAAATGGTGATGAAACTTTTGAAAAATATTTCAAAAGATAAATTGGTGATTGTGGTCACCCATAATTATGAACAAGCAGAACCTTATACCACCAGAAGAATTCATATGGCTGATGGCGAAATTATTGAAGATAGAGTTTTCCAAACAGTAGAACCCTTAAAAATAGAACCGACTAAAAATGAATTAATGGGTCCAAAAGGGCAATTTTATTTTGCCGCTTTGAATGTTTTAAGACAACCTAAGAAAACCATCACCTTACTACTGGCATTTATTGTTTTAATGGTAGCCGTTTTATTTGTTTATGCGAGTTCATTTACAAATCTAAGTTTATATTTTCAACATCCTTTAACAGATAATATCTATGATACTAGGGTGATTGTTAAGAATGAGGGGAATATTCCCTTTACTCAACAACAACTAGATGCTTTTTTAAATTATCGTGAAGTCAATGATATTGTTCATTATGATATGACTCAAGAAACCTATTTTAATGTTTCTAGTAGCAACAGTGATATGTGGTTTTGGGCCTCGTTATTAAGACCAGCCAGTTCGTTTACGCAAGAAGATATGGTAGAAGGGCATATTCCAACAGAAGCAAACCAAATTATTCTTAGTAAGAATATAAAAAATAATGGTATATCAATTGGAGATACAATCTATCTATCTTCTGTAAAAAGATCTAACGTGTCATACACTTTTGAAGTTACAGGTTTTTACAATGACAATAACAATGTGATTGGTGTTTCATCAAAGTTTTTAAACCAAACTGATACCAATACCCCAGTAACAAATTCCAGTTTCATTAATATGGTTTATGAAAATACCTATTCTGTATATGTTGAACCAATGGCACAGACACAAATTATTGAAGGTGAATTTGTGGAATATTCTGATAGTGTCCCACTAGAAGAGATTCATATTAACGAATCCATAAAATACAAATTTTTGTCTTATGGCATCACCGAAGAAGAATTCTTATTAGGGACAATAAATCTTTATTTTGAATCTGACAAGGTTAATGAACAAGTTTATAATTTAAAGCCCAAATTTATTTATGACGGAAAAATTGACTGGGAGATGAGAGTGAACGGGTCAAACATTCAAAATCTATTTTTTAAACAAACTCAAGCGACCCCAAACACTTCCCAAATAACACTGGTTGCTAAAGATGCAGCTAACGCATCAAATCTGTATAAAAGGTTATTAAACGATGATACTTTATTAGTCATGTATCCAAGTAGTTATGAAGATCCATATCAATCCAATCCGTTTAATTTCTTATTCATAATTTTAATGTTTGTCGTATTCTTCTTTGCCTTTTTGGTCATTAATATTATTACTAAAAATATTTATAAAGCAAAAAATAAAGACATTGCGATTATGAGAAGTATTGGCGCCTCCAAAGGTGATGTTAGAAAAATTTATCTTTTTGAACAAACCCTGACGGTAACATTAGCCTTTATTTTCTCCCTTATCATCGTAAGAGTCATCGAAGTGTACTGGATTAAGACATCGATATTAACTTATTTAGGCACATTTAATATTCTATTAGTCTATCTATTATTCTTGGGTTTAGGTTTGTACATTATCTTTAAGTATTTAAACAAACTCTTCGGTAAAACAGTAATTTCCACCTTAAAAGGAGGTAGCGACAATGATTAAAGCATTTAACCTTAACAAATATTTCTTTAAACGTAAGAAAAATGAAATTCATGTTATTAATAATGTTTCGATTGAACTATCTGAAAAAGGATTGGTTGTTTTGTTTGGCCCATCGGGTGGTGGGAAAACAACACTTTTAAATGTATTAGGTGGGTTAGATAAAGCAGAGGGGACCATTAACTTTTTTGACCATGAATTTGATAAATATAAAATGGGTAAGTGGGATAAGCTTAGAACCTATGATATTGGTTATGTTTTCCAAAACTATTTACTGGTTGAAGAGTTATCGGTTTATGAGAATATTAAACTAACGCTTGATATGATTGGCATGACGGATAAAGACATGATCGATAATCGAATTGAATATGTATTAGAATCAGTCGGCTTAAAAAATTATAAAAGAAGAAGAGCCAGTCAACTTTCAGGGGGGCAACAACAAAGGGTTGCGATCGCAAGAGCATTGGCCAAGAACCCGAAAGTCATTATCGCTGATGAACCGACGGGTAACCTAGATAGTAAAAACACGGTTGAGATTATGAATATCATTAAAACAATCTCCAAAGATAAACTTGTATTACTGGTAACACATGAAAAAGATGTGGCTAATTATTATGCCGATAGAATCATCGAAATTAAAGATGGTCAAATGGTTAGTGATACTGAGAACACCGGGGATAAGACATTTAACTATGCCCATGAAACAGATATTTACTTAAAAGATTTACCAGTTCAAAATCTAGCTAATGACAATGTGGATGTTAGTTTTTACGGCGAATTTAGTGATAAAAAAATAAGACTTATTAGTAAGAGTGGGACTATCTATGTTGATTTAGGGGATTCTAAAGAGAGAGTTGTCGTTCTAGATTCAAACTCAGAAACCAAGATTTATGATCAAAGCGCCAAAGATTTCAAGAGCACTGAAAAGGTTGAGTTTGATTATGAAAAGTATTATGAACCACCGAAACACAAGAAATATCGCGCTTTTATTCCATTAAAACGCGCCTTTACGCTAGCCTTTAACCAACTGGTTAATTTTACTAGAAGAAGAAGATTTCTCTTAATTGGGTTTTTATTTGCTGGAGCATTAATCGCCGTGATGACTTCACTGCTAATTCTCGCCACCGATGATCGAAACACACAACTATCTAAGCCAATTGAAGTCATTGATGTTCAAGTCACTGGTTTAGAGTCAAAAGATATTACTGAAGCCCCTGGCTTTGTGACCTATTTACCAAGTTACTTTTCATTTGAGTTTGCGGGAACCGTCTTTGATCAAAATATTTATGGCTCTCATTGGGATTCGAGTGCCCCAAGATTCAGCGGAAATATTATCTTTAATGGTTTAAGAAAGCCCGAAATTGTTTATGGAAGGTCGATTAACGAAGCCAATACCGGTGAGATTTTAATTGATACGAATACAGCTAGAAGTCTGATTAGTAATACCTTCTATGCCGCACAAAATTTTAAGGAAAGAAATCTAATTGGCGAAAAATTTAAATTTAATGAACTTGAAGTAACGATCGTTGGGATTACCAATCATAACTATAACTATATTACGATGGAAAAGGAAGATTTTATTAATTACCAGATTCCTAAAGACGCTTCAATTTATAATCAATATATGGGTTATACTTATCAACAAAAACTAACGTATTATGAAAGTACTCTAGGGTCAAGATCCGTTTACTCTACCACACCAGAACTAGCCTATAATTACTATATTGGTGATGATGATAAAAATCCGGATGTGTCAGCGTTTTGGACCTACCCAGAACAAAAAGAAATGCTTGATAATGCCTTAAGAAGTGTCTATCAAACTATCTTTACGGTCATTATTATTGCGGCAGGTTTAACCTGGTTAAGTTTATATTTTATTATTAGGTCTAATTTATTTTCTAGAATCGATGAGATTAAAGTTTACCGAGCCTTAGGGGTAAGATGGTTTGAAATTGTGAAAATATTTGCAGTAGAAGTATTTGTTTTAACCACCATATCTACAGTAGTTGGCTACATTATCACAACCATTTACATGGGTAATATGGATATCTTCAAATCTTTAAATATGGTTACTTCAACGCTACCATCATCGTTACTGGCAATTCTTATTATTTATGTGTTTAATTTATTGTTTGGAACCCTCCCGGTCATCTTATTAATGAGAAGAACACCGGCGGGTATTATTGCGCAAGCAGAAGCATAAAAAAAGAACCCATTCAGGTTCTTAAGATAAAATATCTAAATGGGTTAATTTGGAAACGTGGTCCCACGTTTCCTTTTTGTTATAATCAAATTGTTTTAAGAAACTGATGACCTCATTGGTAACCGCAGTCGGTGTGGATGCGCCACTTGTTACATTAACAATCTTAATGTCTTTTAGCCATTCTATCTTGATATCATCAATTGTTTCAATGAGTTTGGCTTTGGTGTTGGTTTGAACCTCACTAACATATTTTAACTTATTTGAGTTAGACGATAAGTTATCACCCACCACAATCAGTAAATCCGCTTCACTCTGCTCAATAACTGCTTTTTGACGGTTTAAGGTTGCAGCACAAATGTCTTGGTCAAACGTAACGTCTTGAAATTTATCATTAATTGCTTCAACCATAAAGGCAACGTCAAAAACAGATAAAGTGGTTTGGTTGGTTATATAGATTGGTTTATTTGAACGCTTTTGATAGTTTTTAGCTTCATCTAGATTGCTGACGAGGGCTATTTCATTACTAATCCCCAGGGCCCCTTCCACTTCAGGGTGGTTTTTCTTACCAATATAGATTATCTCATGGGTTTTTAAATGTTCTTTTATGTGGTCATGAACGTGATAAACGTCTTTACAAGTGGCGTCAATATAAGGGATATTTCTTTCATTTAAGATTGTTTTTACTTCAGGGGAAACACCATGTGCGGTTAAAATTACCGTTCCGTCTATGACTTGTTTAGCAAGTTCAACTCTGGTTTTTCCACTTTCTTCTAAAGAAATAACATGATAGTAATCAAAGGCCTCTTTTATTTTTTTGTTATGGACAATTAAACCTAAAATATAAATAGGTTTAACAACCGTTTCATCATTTATTGCTTTTTTAACAATCGAGAGGGCTCTTGCGACACCGTGACAATAACCTCTTGGGCGTAAATCATTGACAATCATTTTCATCACCTGTACATATTATACACTATCAAAAAAAATATGCCGAATGATTAGGAAATTAACAATAAATCTTGTATAATACTATAAGGTGATTAATATAAATAAACAGCTATTAAATAAAATTCAATCCTTAGGTTTTAAAGAACCCACGCTTGTCCAAGAAAAAACATTTGGACTTTTTAGTGAGGGAAAATCAGGTATCATTTTATCCCCAACAGGGACCGGTAAAACGCATGCCTATTTAATTCCTTTAATTGAACGAATTGAACTAACAAAAGATGAAGTTCAAGCGGTCATTATTGTCCCAACCAATGAACTGGTTATGCAAGTTAATTATATGTTGAAAAATATGGATAGTGGCGTCACTTCAAAAGCCATTACAACCAAGGATGATCGTAATAAAACAATTCAATCACTATCAAAACGACAACCTCAAATCGTTATTTCTACCCCAGGCAGATTACTGGATATGGTGGTTAAAGAAAACGTCTTAAAGACACATACTGCGAAATTTTTAGTGTTAGATGAGGCTGATATGTTGTTTGATTATGACTTTATTTCGCAAATGGACCCTGTAACCTCAAAGATTAAAGGCTCAGTTTATGTGTTTAGTGCCACAATGCCTAAAAATGTTGTCAGTTGGATTAATAAATATTTTGGGTCTTCTGAACTGTTAGATTTAAGTGATTCAGTCAAATTAAATATCGAACACGCCCTTATTATGGGCAGTGGTGATACAGAATTAAAATTTTTCAAATTATTAAAAACAATCAACCCCTATTTATGTTTTATTTTTGTATCAAAAAACGAGAATATTGATCCGTTATTTGATAAGATGATGGTAGAGGGATATAACGTCGTTAGATTAACCTCTAAAATACCGATTAGGCAAAGAAAAAATATTATTGATGCTATTAAATCACTTAAATATCAATATGTGGTTTGTAGTGACATTGCCTCAAGAGGACTCGATTTTGAAGGAATCAGTCATATCATTAATTATGACTTACCTTATAAAACTGAGTTTTATATTCACAGAAGTGGTAGAACCGGTCGAATGGGTAAAGAAGGAATTGTTTACACATTCTATGAAGATAAGTATTCACGTAAACTAAGCGCGATTCAAAATCTGGGGATTGAGTTCATAAAGTACACCATTAAAGGTGATAAACTCATTGAACAAGAAAAAAAGATTAAGACATTGAGCCAACAAGAAGTTCAAGCCATTCGCAAGATAAAGAAACCCAGTAGAGTTAAACCGAATTATAAAAAGAAAAACAAACAACAAGTTAAAAAAGCGTTAACGGATGTTAGAACTAAAAAAATGTTAACGGAAATGAGAAAAAATAAAGGAGTGAAGCAGTAATGTTTATAGGATCACATGTTTCCATGAAAGACCCGAATAACTTCTTAGGGAGTATTGAAGAAACCTTAAGTTATAAAGCGAATGCTTTAATGATCTATACTGGCGCTCCCCAAAACACAAGAAGAAAAGATATCAACTTATTAAAAATAGATGAGGCATTAGCCTTAATGAAAGAGCATAACCTTGATACCAATCACATTGTCGTGCATGCACCTTATGTGATGAACTTAGCCAATCCCAGTGTAGAAAAAAGAGAATTTGCGGTAGAGTTTTTAACAAGTGAAATTGAGAGAAGCCATAGAATGCATGCCACTCAAATCGTATTACACCCAGGTAGTGCCGTAGCCTCAACCGTTGAACAAGGCATTAGTTGGATTGCAGAAGGCTTAAATCAAGTTATTGAGAATACCAAAGATAAACCAGTTAGAATCGCTTTGGAAACCATGGCTGGTAAAGGCAATGAAATTGGTAGAACATTTGAAGAATTAAAACAAATTATTGATTTGATTCATGACAAATCTAGAGTTAGTGTTTGTTTTGATACGTGTCATACCCATGATAGTGGCTATGATATAAAACACAATTTTCAAAGTGTAATAGATGAATTTGACCGTGTCATTGGCAAAGAATATATCAGTGTTTTTCATATCAACGACTCTAAAAATATTAGAGGCGCCAGAAAAGATAGACACGAAAACATCGGGTTTGGTGAAATCGGTTTTGAAGCTTTAATGGAAGTTGTTTACCATCAAGATTTTATTAAAATACCTAAAATATTAGAAACACCCTATATTGAAGAGAATGCCCCTTATAAAGAAGAGTTAGAAATGATTCGTAACAATCAGTTTAATCCAAACTTGAAAGAAACATTCTTGAAATAAATATCACTTTAATCAAGGAGCATAAGAAAATGAAAGAGTATGTAATTGTAACAGACTCAGCATGCGATTTACCTGTTGAGTATGCAAAAGAAAAGAACCTTGAAGTTGTTAGTTTGAAGTTCAATTTAAAGGGTAAAGAATATATTAATGATTTAGCCTTTACTTCAATGAGCGCAACTGATTTTTACCAACATTTAAGAGATGGTGAAGCCTCAAAAACAACTCAAGTAAACGTCGATCAATTTATAACCGTTTATAAAAAGATCTTAGACAGTGGAAAAGATGTATTTATGATTACACTTTCTAGCGGATTATCCGGTACGAATAATAGCGCAAGACTCGCAAAAGAAATTGTTCTAAAAGATTATCCGGATAGTAATATTATATTGATTGACTCACTCGGTGGGTCTTTAGGTGAAGGGTTAATGGTAATGGAAGCCATTAAGATGAAAGAAGCGGGTAAAACCGTTTTTGAGACGGAAACACACATTAACACCTTTAGGATGCATGTGGTTCATGTCTTCACGCTTGATGATTTAACACACTTAGCTTTAGGCGGAAGAATTGGGAAGTTTTCTTTTTGGTTAGGAACTGCTTTACGAATTAAACCAATTATTACCGCAAATGAAAAAGGTATATTACAACCTAAAAATAAGATTTTAGGCAGAAAGAAAAGCATAAACATGCTTGTCGACCATGTGGTTCAAACCTATACGGGAATATATAATCAGGATATTATGATTGCGCATGCAGATTGTTTAGAAGAAGCGGAAAAAGTTGCCAGCATGATTGAAGATAAACTTCATGTTAAACCTAAACTTAACATGATGGGAACCGTCATCGGTTCTCATGGTGGTCCTGGAACAATTGCGATATTTTATACAGCAGACAAACGCTAATAATCGGAAATAAAACACAAATCTTGTAATTGAGTCAAGGTGTTGTATAATGTAAGATATGTTTGATTTAGTTAAAGGAGACTATATGCCCTACACAATAATTATCAATTCAAGTTCAGACTTGCCACAAGAAATTGTGGATCAATTTGGTTTACAAGTTGTCCATTTAAAATTTGTACTCAATAACGAAACATTCCCCAACTATTTAGATTATCATAATTTACCCGTGAAAGATTTTTATGCCCGTTTAAGAAAAGGTGAGATGGCAACAACTTCTCAAATTAATACAGTAGATTATGAAGAACTGATTCAAAAAGAATTTGATAAAGGTAATGATGTTTTAATTTTGTCTTTTTCAAGTGCTTTATCCGGATCATATAATGCCGGAAGACTGGCTGTTGAGGCCATGAGTGGCAAAAAACATAAAGTTTTATTAGTGGACACTAAAGCGGCTTCCCTTGGGGAAGGGTTGCTTATCTATTTAGCGGCATTAAAACAACAAGAAGGTAAAACAATTGATGAAGTTTACCAATATGTTGAAGAAACTAAACTACATATTGCCCATTGGTTTACAGTCGATGATTTAATGTTTCTTAAACGGGGTGGAAGAGTCTCTGGAGCCAGTGCTATCATGGGTTCAATCTTATCAATTAAACCTGTTTTACATGTTGATAATGAAGGTAGATTAATCCCTAGACTTAAAGTGATGGGTCGCAAAAAAGCGATTCAAAGTTTAGTTGATAAAGTTAAAGAAACTGTCGATACTTCGATTTCTAATGTGGTGTTTATCTCACACGCGGATGATGAAACCACTGCTTTAATGGCCAAAGAAAAGATCGAAGCCCTTAATTTAGGTTTAGAAGTCAAAGTAGTCCATTTTATTGGACCCGTAATTGGGGCCCATTCCGGCCCAGGGACAATCGCTGTATTCTTTACAGCAACGCATAGATAAAAAACAAAATCGACCGTTTGGTCGATTTTTTTATGGTTTAATTTAATTAACCTTCGTAGACAGAAACACCGTTAATGTATGTTTTTAAGAGGTTTAACTTAGCATCAAGAAGGACTAAATCCGCATATTTACCCACTTCAATACTGCCTAATTTATCATCCACTTTTAATTGTCTTGCCGCATTCAAACTAGTCATATGCGCCGCTTTTACATAACTGACTTCCAAATCATTAATGGCATTTCGATAAGCGTCGATCATTTTTAAAATAGATCCCGCTAAAGCCCCATTTTCAAGTCTGGCTTCATTGTTTTTAATATAGACCGTTTGTCCACCTAGTTCACTAATACCTTCAGGCATGCCTTTATTGCGCATTGAATCTGTGATTAAGATAATGTTTTTATAGGTTTTATTTTTAAGAAGTATTTTAGCTGCAGGAACACTAACGTGAATTTTATCAAAAATGAGTTCACTAGATAATGTATTATGTAATAAAGCAGCCCCAACAACCCCAATGTCACGGTGGTGAAATCCACTCATGGCGTTAAATGTGTGGGTTAAACTGGTTAATCCCATCTGCATTGCTTCCGAAATGACTTTATAATCAGCGTTGGTATGGGCAGCTGAGCTAACTATCCCTAATTGTTTGAGATAAGCGATTGCCTTCATGTTTTCTTCATACTCTGGGGCAATCGAAACTTTTTTAATTAAGTGACCCGATAGTTCATTCCATCGATCAAATTCTCTACCATGAAAAGGTCTAATATGATGGGTCGGTTGAGCACCAGAAAACTTTTTATTTAAATAAGGACCTTCTAAATGAATCCCTAATACCCTTGCCGCATTAGAATCTTGATGGTCATAGTATTCTTTAATCCCTTTTAAAGCATTTGATATGAGTTCATCCGATTGTGTCATCGTGGTTGGTAAGTAAGCGGTTGTGCCTTCTTTAACCAACGATAAAGCCATCTGATGATTCGTTTCAAAGGTGCCATCCATGGCGTCAAATGAAGCACTCCCATGGATATGAACATCAATAAATCCTGGTGTTACGATTGGATAACCAGGTTTATAGTCACCATGTTCTAAAATTTTCGCTATTTTTCCATCAATAACGAAAAGATCTCCAAAAATAACTTTTTTTTCTAAGACAATATTAACGTTTTCTAAAAGTTTCATATTTCCTCCAGTTTTTTAATGTATAATGTTAATAGGTTTATAGTAATATTATAAGACTTAATTGTGAAAATACAAATTATTAAATGAAAAAAAGGAGAAAAAAATGTTATCGACGGCATTAGAATTAATAAAATTATATGGAATAAAGCTTGATAACCCCTATAATAGGGTTAGTTTAGGTGAAAAAACAGAAGTTATTGATCATGAATTATTTATTAAAAATATACCCGATGGCTTATTGTTTTTAATGAATCAAATGGAAGGAAAAACCAAACCTAATAATCCTTTTAAACATACTTCAACCATGATTGATTTATCTCGAAATCAAGTTTTTCAAGTGAGTTATTTTAAAGAAGTCATTTTAAAACATGCCTTATTAGGCTATGATGAAATTTGGTTATATATGGAAGATACCTATGAAATAAAAGAAGTCCCTAAGTTTGGTTATATGAGAGGGAGATATACTGAAAAAGAATTAAATGAACTGGTATTATTTGCGGAAAAATTGGGTGTCACTTTGATTCCTTGTATCCAAACACTGGGACACTTAAAATCATTTTTAAGATGGTTCTCTCATAAAAAATATAAAGATACAGTTGACGTGTTAAAAGTCGGATCTAATGATGTCTATGAACTCATTGATTTAATGGTTAAAACCATGAGAAGAATCTTTAAAACAGAGAAAATCCATGTTGGGATGGATGAAACATTTGGACTTGGGTTTGGCAACTTTTACAAAGAAAATGGGTTTGTACCACAAAAAGAAATATTTATGAATCACTTAATAAAAGTCAATGAAATTTGTTTAAATCATGGCTACAAAGATGTTTATATTTGGAGTGACATGTTCTTTAGAATGGGTTCTAAAACTGAATCTTATTATGATTTAAATATCAGTTTAGATAAAGAATATATGGATAGAGTGCCTAAAAATGTCGGATTAGTGTATTGGGATTATTATAATAGTAATCCTGAACTAGTGACTGCGATGGTTCAAAAACATTTAGATACCAATAGAAAAGTAATATTTGCCTCAGGGACTTGGATGTGGACTAAACTGACTTATGATAAGAAAAAGACAGATTCAACCGCATTAGTCCACATCGATGTCTCCTTAAAACTAGGGATTGAAGAAATTTGTTTCACCCAATGGCAAGACGATGGGGCCTATTGTGAATATGATTCAATTTATTTAGGCTTATTTGATATTCAAAATCATATTCATCAAAATCAACTAAATCAATCCATCTATACTAAAGTAACCAAGCATGATTATGATAAGCGTGTTTTAGTTGCGGATTTTAACAATCTAGGCATTATTCCGATTAATTTATTGTGGGATGATTTAATCTTAGGTATCTATATGAATGATTGCTTTGGTTATGATTACAAATTAATTGATCCAGTTATTGAAGCCTTTGATAACTATCTTAATAAACTTGATGAAAACCAGATAGAAGGTTATGTTTACCAATTAGCGCACCTTCTTAGATTAAAACTTAAAATTAGAAGAGACTTATTAGATTATTATCAAAATAAACAACCACTTAAACCACTGGAAACTTTATTAACAGAATTTAAAGAAAAAAACGATAGTTTGATAAACACGCTTAGAATTAATTGGTTAAGTCAAAATAAGATTTATGGTTTAGAGGTTTTAGAATCTCGACTAGAAGTATTTAGAAGTCGGGTTACCGATTTATTAACATTAATTAAACTCTATGATAAGAAGGAAATTAAAGCATTAGATTTCTTAGAATTTGAGTTAACAAAAGAACCCTATCTATCCCCTAAATTCACAGATACATTTTATGGAACTAGTGTATTTTAAAATAAAAACCGACTCAGGTCGGTTTTATTCTTATAAAGCATTAAGGATGATTAACTAAAGTACTAAATTTATCAAAGATAATTTGTGAAATCTTAGAATCACTGTTAATTTCAGGATGCCATTGGACCGCAAAAATCGGCAGTGTTTTGTGGACGACCATTTCAATGGTTTGATCAGGGTGTCGTCCGATTACTTGTAGGTCCTTGGCAAGCTCTTTAATCGCTTGGTGATGGTAACTGTTGACATTAATGAGCCCTTCAATATTGATGAAGTCGTTTTTATCAATGTTAATGAAGTGGTTTTCTTTTATTTTGTTGTGGTCGTTATTTAAGTCACCTAAATCTTGATATAAAGTTCCCCCTAAAAACACATTAAGCGATTGATGACCTCGACAAATACCGAGTAGAGGTTTTTTATGTTTTACAGCATGTTCAATCATGCGTTTATCAAGGTTATCTAGGCGTAAATCAATCCCTTTAGATAAACCGTTATTGACCTCATTATAGAAGGTAGGTTCAAGATCAGCCCCACCAGTAATCAAAAAACCATCACATAGTCTTAAGATAGCTTCTAAATTGGGGTTATCTAAGCTAATCATTAGGGTGTTTAGACCTCTTTTATTAAGCGGGATTAAATAACGGGTGTTAACAAATTGCTTTTCAACCGTATCAATGGTTAATAATCTTGGGCTTAAACCAATAAGTTTAGTCATAATAGTTACCTCTTAATATTGCTAATTTTATTTTTATCTTTGAGGTTATCATAACATAATTGCCCTATTCTTACAATCATAATGGGATGTTTTAGGTTACAAAAAAGCCTGAAAACAGCTGTTTTTTGAGCGTTATCCACATTATAGAGAAACTTAAAAGAAAAAGGACTGTTTTCAGTCCATGAAGATTTTCATTTCTTCATTTCTTT
>ENA-UOOK01000564-UOOK01000564.1-fermentation-metagenome-genome-assembly--contig:-NODE-564-length-49418-cov-3.698357_pt1 | contig 49418 bp, 47 predicted proteins | sample MGYA00245777_ERZ724023 | MGnify/ENA primary metagenome ERZ724023 (study PRJEB28704, sample SAMN03018312) | fermentation metagenome | biome: anthropogenic terrestrial biome; feature: soil; material...
ACAATATAGAAAACGCTGCCGACCAAGGGGGGATTTGTTTGAAAAAGATTGCATGGTACGCGCGGTGTTTTTTAGCAGCCTCCATTTTCTGTGCGGTCGCTTTTGCGGTGGCACTTATCCTGCAACCTCCGAATTGGAAGCCGTATGCGGTTGTGGGCTTGTCAGCGGGACTCATTGCCGCTTTCCTTTTTTTCACCATGAACCAAAGGCTCACAGCCGCACGGCTGATTGTCGAGAATCAGATTCTCCATATTCAGCCCGCCGTCCTTCGTGAGCGGGACAGCATGAAAGAAAGTGAAGTAGAGTCCTGCGAAACCGTTGAGATGTTCGTTTCCTGCTTTGGCATCCTGCTGGGCTCCAAGGTCATCAAGTTTAATCAGGAGGACATCCGGCTCAAAGCCGTGGAGATCGGGCGGGACTATCTCTCGCTGGACTACGGCAGGGATACGGATATTAGCAACATCAGATTAATTCATTCAAGGCCCGACAGCGCCGTTCTTGCGGACATCATTGAAAAGTTTCGTTATGAGACCGGGATTACTCCCACGATTACACACTGAAGGAGGATTATTTTATGAAAAACAAATTAGCAGTACATATAAAATCATGCTTCGCTAAATCGGGTAGACGCTTTCTTGCCCTGCTTCTGTCCTGTGTCCTGATTTTCGGTCTTAGCGCCTGTGGCGGGCAAAAAACAACAGGCAAAGCAGAAGAAATTAAGCCGGTCACGGTGGAGCGTGAGCCGGAACCGCAGGCCCTGCAAACCGCAAACGAGGCCACCGCCATTGCCCTGCGGCAGTACATCTATGCAAGGCTTGCCACAGAGGAATTCCTGACGGCGGACGCCTCCTCCATGACCATGGAGGAATTATCCGAGCTGGTGGATGGGCTTTTCCTCGCCTGGGAAAAAGCAGCGTTGTTTTCCTCCGTCGCAGAGGAACTTACAAATCAAGCTATCCTGCTGCTGGAGGCACCTATTGTGAAGCAGACCTCTGCCGCCGTCCAACCGCAGGCGCAGTTTATGACCCTTGCGGCAGTTCCCATGGCTTTTCAGCCCGTCGCTCTTGCCGCAGGCCCCCCAAAAAAGCTCGACCCTAAAACCTGGGCGGAAAATCTGACAAAGCAGTTTGACGCACTGAGGGGCGGGCAGCGGTATCGGCAGCTTGCCCAGCAGCTTGGCACCGATGCGAAAGCCGCCTGTGAGCAGATGGCGCTGGCCCAGGAGATCATCCGAGGCCAGGCGACGGCGGATGCCGCCTTCTGGGATAAAATGACCAAGATCGCACAGGCGACCAAGACAGCCAGCAAGGTGGGGCTATTCGTTGCGGGTACCATTGCCACGGGCGGCGGCTCCCTCTCCGCGCTGGGGGCCAGCGGCTGGTCGCTGGCACAGGCAGGCGGGTGTATCGTGGGCGGAGCCGACTGCATCGTGGACATCGCGGCCACCGGGAGCAACATCATTTTGGGAGAAAACCACCAGGTTACGGTGGGCTTTGATAATTTGAAGGATAAGCTGGCGCCGGTCTCGGCGGTGGTGGGTCTCGCCTCCTTCAACCCGGGGGAAACCGGCGAACAGCTCGCCTATATTGGCGATACGCTGACCGATTGGTTTTTCGAGGGAAAGGTCATGGGGGTGCAGGTGGACGACAGAAGTGTAACCGCACGGATTTTTGACAGCGCGGGGGCGGCGGCGCTGAAATCCGCGCTGGAAACCGCCGGGTATGTCTTCCCAGAAACATCCAGAACGCTGAGGGAGATCATGGAGGAGCTGGAAGCCAATCCCGAGGCCGCCCTTGCCCGGATGGAGACCCTTGCCTCGCAGATGGCGGAGCTGGAGCGGGCGGCGGGCATAACATCGGAAGCCCCGCCGGAGCCGAGCAGCACTGAAAGCGCACCGCCAAGCGAAGTCCCCAAAAATACACCGGCTGGGGATATCAATATTTTCGGCAGATATACCGTTGCGGCCACCGCTGAAGATGGTGGAATCGAGACTATGACTGTTACGCTATCGGATGCAGGAGGAGGCTATGTCCTTTGGCAGGAGGAGGGCAATGAGTATGAGGAAGATGAGTACGAAGAAGATGATGGTTATGCAGGCCGCGCTACCATGTCATATAACGAAAGCACCCATACGCTTCACTGGGAAGAGAGTGATTGGACGGTTCATGTCGTATTTTCCTAAGATAGTAAGTTATTCACTTCGTTAAGATCAATACTAATAGGTAAATTCAAATTTTTTATATCATTACTTTGTATACGTTTCATAAAATCAAAAACAGTTATGCCCGTTATTTCGTCGGTAATAATATCCTTTAATATTACTATGCCTGGTACATCTTCTTCCCCATACGAAGGCTTTGGACGTCCGATACTTATATAAAGCACATCGTTTTTCTTATCATAATCTAGGTTTAACATAAATAATCCCTCCCTGAGTTATACCGCCAGTCATGGCTTTTTGGGGCCAAGCACTGACAACTGAACCTGTCTTATTATTGTCATCCACAGTAACTACAACTTTAGTATATAAACCAGTATATGTTGCTGTTGTAGATCTTGCAAAATAGACATTTCTAACAGGAGTCTGACTGCTTATGTAAATCGCCTCAGGGTTTTCTATTGTTTCTTTTACAGCGTCTAAATTACCCTCCATTATAGGGTGACGTGTTGCTATAGGCTCGGTCCAAGTGACAGTATCACATATTATATCCCCTCGGATCACAAGTATTAAACATTTACCAGGCACCTCTATTTTGGTTCTTCTAAATTTTCTATAGAAGCTAATTCTTTTTCATTCTGCTTTATTAGAGCTTCATAATTTTGAATTTGTTGGCCTAGTGCGTCATATAGAGCGTAAGCATGCTACGCGCTCATCAATATTTCTAATTCGTCAAAACTTTTTTCGCCCTCAACTTTGGAGGCCTCATCAAACTTTGGTACTCTTGTTTCGAATTTAAAATAGAAACCATACGTCGAAGAAGCAATAGTAACTCTGTTAGCATAATACAATTTGTCATCCATAAAGAACCCTCCAAATAATTTAGAAGGATATTTTGATTATATACTGATATTACTGCATTGTGGAGACCTTTACCCCTTCTAATAATTTATTTCCCATTAGATAACAATTATATATTTATTTGCTTTTTACTTCAACATGTTTTAAGCTTTTTTACAATTATATAGGGAAATATATTTATATACCCAATATTTACGCTTAATTATTCGAAAAACAAAAAATTTTGCTATTATATTTAGGCCATCGGGTAGTAGGGAAAATTAATAACTTTCACGGCCTACCACAGCACCGTATGTACGGTTCCGTATACGGCGCCTCCCTAGTTTTCACATATTTTCAGATATTGCTCCGTGAATGTTGGATATTGTAAGCAGTCAAGCAAAATATACGTTTTTTCGTCACAAAGTGTGCACATCAATTAGCCTTGTGTAATTGACTTTCTGTGTTCCAATCTGTAGCTGTTTCCGGTCATATTCAGAATCTTACAATGATGTATCAGCCTGTCTAAAATTGCGGTTGTTATTGTCGCATCTCCCATGAAGTCTATCCACTCGTCAAATCCTTTGTTTGAGGTGACTACCGGAGAATTGCTCTGTTAACCACCGCTGGTATTCCCAGTTTTCTAACTTTACCTTTTTCCTCTTTGGGTATTTCCACCCTACGGACTGGGTTGAGTTTGTATTTTCCAGCCCTTACCTGTTGGACTAGTTGCTTTTGGTTTTCTTTGAGAAACATTAGAAGTCCATCCACGCTCATCCCACCGATACCGCCTGCCCCTTTGTTAGATTTCACTTTCTTGTATAGATAATGGCTGCCACCTTAAAGAAGTCAGCATCCAAAAACAGCCCCGGTCATTACCACTTCAGGTTTAGCCGGGGCTTTATGTAATAAAAGAATCTCTATGTACCGGAAGACTTATTATTTTTTTTATTTTTTACTTGTTCCATAATAATACAGAATGCCAAGCATATAATTGCCTCTAAAGTGATGCAAATCATTGCTACAGTCGGGTTTCCGCTTTTTACAACGGTATTGCACGGCTGCTGCGTAATATGCATCTGAACGATGTCTCTGCCGACATATAAAATACTGGACAATATTTCGGAACAAAGGCCGACAGTCGCGATGATAACAACAATAGTCATTTTCAGGTTAAACTTATAAATCGGCGATGCTCTTGTCTTGTCAAAGGAAGATGTCAAGGATCCCAAAACATCAATTCCTCGTTTGTTCTGCTTCTTCATTCAACCATTTTCTCCAATCGAAAATTGTATAAATGCTTGTGGCAAACAAAGCTAATGCGGATATCAGGATCATACAAGCGGTGGGTAATGGAATTAGTTCTATACCTGTTACATAATAAGTAATCATGATGGTTGCAAAAACAGCCGAAACCGTTAAAGATAAACACATCAGGAATATAGCAGGCACCGGGATGGCCTTATTTAATTTCATTTTTAGTCCTTCTACTTCTTTGCGTAACCTTTCCAATCTCATTATATTAGAATTGTTCCCTAAAATGTCACTGTCTAAAACATAGACTTTATATCCCAGCTCATTCAAATTGCCGACAAGATAGTCCTTAAGCAGAATACGATTTTTTTCTTCAAACATTTGCTCAATGGGGTTATGTACCGGTGATACACTTCCCATCGCCTTTTTATAAGCTTCTATTTTGATTACCACCTAACTACCTCCGGATATGCTATTTAATATAGTCGTCATCGTTTCGGATTTTGAAAAATCATTCAGCAGCAGGATCATATCATCAAGCGATTTATCGTCATCACCTATAGAAACTTCAATCGTTATGCCCGGGCCTTTTAACTGTGCGGATATATCAATAAATATCAGCTGATCCTGATATTTAAATGGATTAAGGAAGCTAAAATTGTAAATCAGCGGCCTGCCCTGGAATTTCACCTTACTCTCAAAAACATTTTCAAAAGCAAATATGTCTGTTTGCTCTATTTCATATTGAATGGCACAGGACTGCCTGTCTATTATTTGATTGGGATAAAAAACGGCAGTCATACTTTCCACTAAAGACTTATTAATGCGGCTGAATTCCCCATATACAATTTGTATTAGATTCAGGTAGACTCTGATTTCCAAATCATCACTCAAAATAAGATTATAAAAATTATTAACCCAGAATATTCCATAGGTTGTTAATTTATTATAATCTTGTAATAATATAAATTCAACAATATTTTGCATAAATTGTCCTGTCGCCCCATCCAAAAACAGTATTTTGGCTTACCGAAGGAGTTAACAACAAGATAAAGATTTTAAAAAGAAACACATATGGCGTAAAAAACTTTGACAGATTCAGATCTCGCATTCTTCATATGATGGCCGGTTGAAAAAACTGCCGCCAAGCTTAAGCCCAGCGACAGTCCTTAACTAAATTTTGTTTTACAGGGGGTTACCCCAACAATTGACAAAGAGTCGAGATATTTTACCTTAATCGGCAGCAATCATCTTGTTTATATCTCTATATCTAATGCAACTATTATGCAACTATTTATTATACACTCTGCAGCAGAGCATAAGAATTCTTCAAAGCAGCATATAGGGTATTATAAACTTCATAGTACTTCTCATACATTAGATGCTTCTCCATAGACGGCTCTACCGTTGTACCCTCAGTGGAAATCATCGCCTTGCATGCTTCTTCAACGCTAGAATAATAGCCACAAGCAACCGAGCCTAGAATTGCTGCACCCAGTGCGGCACCTTCTGTGCATTTTAAAGTACAAACGGCACAGTTAAATATATCAGCCAGCATCTCGCGCCAAAAGGCCGATGCACTGCCACCACCACATGCATAGATTCGTTCAGGAACCACATGCAAAGTACGTAAAAGATCGATGCAATTGCATAGCGAATATGATACACCTTCAATTACAGCGCGAGCTACATCGTCTTTACTGTGAATGGCAGACAGACCAACAAATGTACCTCTGCAATCGGCATCAAAATGAGGCGTTCTTTCTCCCATCAAATACGGTAAAAAGAGAAGACGATTTGCGCCAATAGGGGATTTGGCTGCCATCTTATCAATCAAGTAATAAGCGCTGATGCCAGTTTCTTTGGAAGTACGGATGATTTCATCGCAGAATGTATCGCGAAACCATTTAAGAGAGAAACCTGCTGACTGTGTCACACCCATCAGTGCATATTCATTGGGTATTGCACTGCAAAGCGTATGGATGCGTCCATTGGGATCCAACTTATATTCAGAACTGTGGGCAAATACCACCCCAGAGGTGCCGATGGTCACAAAAGCCTCGCCCTCTTTTATAGTATATGTGCCGACGGCAGCTGCGGCATTGTCCGCAGCGCCTGCAGCAACCGCTGTACCGGCGCATAGTCCGGTAAGTTCTGCAACTTCCGGAGATATCCCGCCTGCTTTCTCGCAGGATTCAAGAATTGTAGGCAGCAGGGACATGTCAAGGCCAAGAGCGCCAGCAATTTCTTTAGACCATGTTCTCTCTTTTACATTTAATAACTGTGTACCGGAAGCATCTGATGCATCTGTATAAATCTCACCAGTTAGTTTAAACCTTATAAAATCCTTAGGCAGCATCACATATCGGCATTTACTCCATATTTCAGGTTTATTCTTCCTTACCCATAGAATCTTTGCAGCGGTAAAGGAGGTATTGGTTGCGTTTCCACTGATCTGCAACATTTTATTTCTGGAAATCGAAGCATCAATCTCCTCCTTCTGATCGGAGGTTCTCTGATCACACCAGATAATACTGCGGTCAAGGACCTTTTTTTCGGCATCAAGCATTACCAATCCGTGCATCTGCCCAGACAGGCCAATACCCAGAATATCATTCGAAGTAACGCCACTATTGCAGACAATATCATGCAAAGATTGAACCGTCGCCTTCCACCAATCCTCAGGTTCCTGTTCGGCCCATCCATTATAAGGCTGGTATAGAGAATACTCATAGCTGGAAGAAGCCAATAATTTTCCATTCTCACTTATTAAAACAGATTTTGTTCCAGATGTCCCTACATCAATTCCAATAAAATATTTCATATCATTCACCTTTAAGATGGCGACCAGGAAGTACAAATCTTCTCGCTGATCCCAATATTTATTGTTTGTTCGCTATTGTTATCACACACGACTTTAAACGATTTTCCAGCAATCAAAGGGCAGCGGCTGGTAATCTGTTCCCAGAAAATATCCTCTGCATAAGGGAAAACAGAAGCAATATCTCCGCCGATATATAAGATTTCCGGATCCAAAAGGTTGATCAATATTGAGGACAGCTTACCCAACAGGGCTCCATTTTCCTTTACCATTCTAAGAGCCTTATCGTTCTGGTTCTGAACAGCCTGGATAAATGCATTCCATTTTTCAACCCGATTCATCTCATAGTTACCAAACATCTTGCGCAGAAAACCATTTACCGACAAATTATTTTCGATACAGCCATAATTACCGCATGTGGGGCACTGAATTTCCGGATTACCTACCGGCATATGGGCAATTTCACCTGCATAGCCATTATTGCCACGCATCAGATTTCCATCGGCGATAATACCTATGCCGACACCTTCAGATATATGTAAATACACGATATTGGAAAAATTATTGCTCGATGATTCTATGGACAGTGCACAAAGATTGGCTTCATTATCGATATAAGCCGGCAAGTCAAAGATTTCCTCGACAATTTCTTTCATTTTAACATTTTGAAATATATCAACTGCATTGTTGATCAACCGCTCGCTATTGATATCAAAGATGGAAGACACCGCAACACCTACGCCTATGAATTCCAGTTCAGTGTCACTGTGATCTAAGAAGTCCTGATAAAATGCTTGCTTGGCATATGTAATGATCGCTTCTGTTGTCTTTAAGGCCGATATGTCATATTTTTTCTGGAAGACAACTTCATTTTTAAAATTCAGTATTGCGAGACCCATCATGCCCTGCATCTGCAGATTGAGGCAAATCGTGTTATAGCGCATACTGTTGAAAAAAACAATCTGCGGCGTTCTACCTACTAACCGTGTAGACTGCTTAGAAGTAACCAGCACACCACCTTCAATCAGTTCATTGCAAAGATTGGATACCGTCGCAAAACTAAGACCTGTTTTGTCTGCAATTGTCTTTTTCGTTATGCCATCTTCAAAACGTACCGCGTCGATAATGCTTTTAATATTCTGCACCCGGATTCCAAGAATATCATTGACTGCCACAAAATCACCTACATTTATTGTTTATAATAAAAGTTATTATAACAATTTTTACTATTATAATAATTAATATCATATTTTCACACCGGAAACAATAGCTTCCGGTGTGAAAATCCCATTTTTGGCTATTTACCCTCAAAATATTTAGAAATTTCAATTTATTTTCGGCGGGTTCTCATAACGTGCTGCAGCAGCGGGATCCTCCAAAACCTTGCCGGTTAAAAGAGAACAACTGCCGAAAATCAGTGGAGGAACATGACCGAAAGGAGCGTTGCCGGACAGGACATCAGTGGGATGTGCAGCGGCATAACTTAGCATAAACGCTTCATAACCCAGCAGATAAGGATCGTCGATGACGGTGCCTGCAATATCGCCGGACTTCAGAAGTTCGATGGTAGCAGAGTCGTAGTCGGAGCCGATAATGGTAATATCACCAACCATGTTAAGGGTACGGCAAGCAGCTGCTGCGCCGGGAGCGCCGTAGCCATGTGTTGAAAAAATGGCCTTAATATTGGGGTTGGACTGCAGCAGAGCTGAAGTGACCTGTTCAGCCTTTGCTACGTCTCCTTCATCGTTCAGGACAGTATAGGTGACGTTGGGAGCATTTTCTTTCAGGTAATCAATACAGCCCTGTGCGCGTTCTTCCATGGAAACTGCACCAGGAACCATGATAATAGCGATTTCGCCTTCGGTACCTATGGTATCAACAATAGCTTTACCTGCAACTGCGCCGAAGGTATTGTTGTTAGTACCAACATAGGACAGGCGGTTACTTTCAGAAGAGTCACTGTCAAAGCAGATTACCGGAACACCTGACTCAATTGCCTTGTTGATGGAGGGAATCAGAGTAGATTCGTCAGCACAGGAGACAACAATTCCGTTAGGCTTCTTAGCCAGGACAGTTTCCACTGCACGAGCTTCCTGAGAAGCATCCCATTCAGCTGGGCCCTGCAGTTCAACTTTAATAAAATCGCCGATAGACTCAGCCGCATCCTGCATGCCGGCATAGCACCAGTTAAAATATTCTGCACCCTTAGTAAATACTACCATGGAATACAGTTCTTCTTCTCTTTTTTCACCGGAAGTTGCGGCCTCAGAGCTCTTACCACAAGCCGCTAAAGACAGGACCATTGTAACGGCCAAGATCATTGCTAAAAATTTTTTCATAATCTCTTCTCCTTTTATAATATTTATCAGGCTTCTGCCTGTAGGGCACTTTTTGCTTTAATAGCTCTTACCCCTTCACTCAACAGAACGGCGACAACCAGCATAGAACCAGTAAAAACGTCCTGATAGTAAGTGGAGATGCCACTCATAACAAAAGCATTGTAAATCAATGCCATAAACAGGGTACCTAATAGGGTACCGCAAATAGAGCCTTCGCCTCCGTGGGTCATGCTGGTACCACCGATTGCTACTGCGGTAATGACTTTCATTTCGACGTTCTGGCCAAAACTGTAACTTGCACTGTTATATACGGTGGTGGACAGCACTCCCGCCAGGCCTGCCAGCAGGCCGCTTGCAACATATACAAAACGCAGGACTCTTTCCGCATTCATACCGGACAGAGTAGCTGCATCTTTATTGCCACCGACAAAATAGACATTCAAGAAAAGTCTGTTGTTTCTAGAAAACAACACATAGAAGACAGCCAACACAATATAGGCCCAGATTGCCAGACTCAGCCCCAGCGGCTTGAAGCCTCCGATTTTCTGAAAGTCTTCAGAAAATCCAGCAACGACAGAACCACCGGTAATTGCCAGATTTAGGCCCTTCAGGGTCAGCTGTGTTGCCATAGTAACGATCATAGGATGGATATTCAGCAGACGTCTCAGCTCATTATTAATCAAACCTATAAGACCACCTACAATGATTGCGGCCACTGCGGCAAGTGCAACAGGCACATTACCCAGCATCATGTAGGCGAAGGTAATGGCAGTGAAGGGCAAAATTCCTGATATGGAAATATCGCTGCCGCCCGAGATTATGACCATCGTCATACCCAGAGCCATGATCGCTTCCATGATGAAATTGTTTATTAGAATTTCCATATTAGCCAAAGTCATAAAGTGCTTAGATTGGACACTCATTGCTATAAATATTACCAGGATAAAAACACTCAGAACGAGATAGTGCCAATTGATTTTATTCAGTATTTTTTTTATGGTGGGATTTTTAATCTTCATTATTTGGCACCCCCTTTATTAAAGGCCTTAGTCAAAACATATTCTTCGGTCAGATTATCATTTTCCATGACATCAATTAGCTTTCCTTCGCACATGACAGCAACGCGGTCGGAAAGACCCAAAATTTCAGGCAGCTCAGAGGAAATCATCACGATTGTCATACCCGAGTCAGCCAGTTGTCGCAATATATTATGAATCTTAGACTTTGCACCGACGTCAACGCCTCTTGTGGGCTCGTCAACGATCAGTACTCTGGGATTGGCTGCCAGCCACTTAGACAGAAGAACCTTCTGCTGATTACCGCCGGATAGGTTATAGATTTTGGAATCTTCACAGTTATTTGGATGGATCTCCAGGCTGTCGATATACTTCTGTGTAATCTTATAAATCTTGGAATTATCCAGTATACCCATCTTGTTGGTAACTGCATCAACATTGGATGCAATAGCATTATCCTTAACATCCATACCCAAAAACAGGCCTAATCTCTTGCGGTCTTCGGTCAGATAAGCGATACCATTTTTGATAGCCTGAGTAGGAGATTTCAAATTCAGTTCATTGCCTTCATAGAATACCTTCCCGCCATCTATGCGGTCAGCACCAAATACAGACCAAGCAAATTCTGTTCTGCCTGCACCAACCAGACCAAATATACCCGTAATCTCACCGGCTTTAAATTCAATGGAAACATCATCAAACTTTCCATTGCGGCTCAGGTGCTCCGTCTTCAGGACAACTTGACCATTACGGCTCTTCGCCTTGTGTGGATAAAGGTTGTCCAGCTCACGGCCGACCATCATGCTGATAATGCGGTTTTCATCTATTTCTTCCTTATTTAGGGTACCAATGTACTTGCCGTCACGCAGAACAGAAACGCGGTCCGAAATCTGGCTTATTTCGTTCAGTTTATGGCTGATAAATATTATTAGAGTACCCTGTGCGCGCAGTTTAAAGAGCAGCTCAAACAGGTTTTGTGTTTCCTTGTCGGACAGCGCACTGGTAGGCTCGTCCAAGATCAATATCTTAACTTCCTGTGATAGAACCTTTACGATTTCAACAATCTGCTGCATACCTACGCTCAGATTATGTACCAGCATATCGGGCTTTATATAAATACCGATCTTTTTAAATTCTTTTTCGGTATTTGCATTCAGCTTTTTCCAGTCAACGAATCCAAGAAAGTTTACGGGCTCACGGTTCACAAAAACATTCTGTGCAACTGTCATGTTATCTGCAACGCTCAGTTCCTGATGCACGATACCGATACCGGCCTTATAAGCTTCGATGGGATTATGCAGATGTACCTGGCTGCCATTAATTAGAATTTCGCCGCCGTCACTGGTGTAAATACCGCCGATAATCTTCATCAGGGTGGACTTTCCGGCGCCGTTTTCACCGATAATAGAGTGAATCTCGCCTTCTTCCAGAGACAGGCTGATATCGGTCAGAACCTTATTGTCACCGAAAGATTTGCTGATATTTTTTAATTCGAGCAAACTCATATCTATTTCCTCCCTTTTTTCGACTTATATTTTGTGCGAAGGAGGTCCAGGGCAACTGCAACCAAAAGCATAATACCGCTAATTGCGGTCGACCAGTTCGGAGATCCGTTGAACATAATAAATACATTGTTGACCAGAGCGACCAGAATAACGCCCAGTGCAGTACCAATGAAATTGCCTTCTCCACCGGCCATACTTGCGCCGCCGATAACAGAAGCTGCAATCGCTCTCATTTCAAAGCCAGTTCCAAAGCTTGCCTGACCCATCCCGAAGTTACTGGTCATCAGGATACCTGAAACGGTTGCCAGCAAGCCACAGATTCCATAACCCAGAATCTTTGTCTTTGCAGAAGCGATACCCGAGAAATAAGCGGTATCTGAATTGCCGCCTACGAAGAACATCTGCTTAAAAGCCTTATGTCTGGTGGACAGCAATCCCAGGATAATCATGATGCTAAGAGAAATAATAATCTTGTTTGAGATACCAAAGATATAGCCGCGTGCAATGCTTACATAGCTATCCGGCAGGCCGACAATAAAAAAGCCGCTGGTAAGTACATAGCTTAGACCTCTCAAAATGGACATCGTAGCCAGAGTTGCTATGAAGGGTGCTATGTTGAATTTGGATATCAGCACACCATTCAAGCAGCCGCATGCCAAGCCCGTCAGAAGGGCAATAATCAGTGCAAGAATCACATTCATTCCACCGCGCAGCAGCATTGTGACTATGATACCGGTAAATGCTAAAACAGAGCCGACGGAAAGGTCAATACCGCCAAGAATCAGCACGAAAGTCATACCACAAGCCAGCAGCAGGTCGTATGACAGGTTCGCAAAAATTGTACTGATGTTGTTGCTGGAGTAGAACAGCTCACCCTTAATAAGGGACATTGCCACAAAAATCACTGCAATAATAATGAGCAATGTAATAGAGCGACCATTGACCGCATAGTGTTTATTTTTATTTTTCATAAATGATCCGCTTCCTTATTCATCAAGAAATATAAGTGCTGGATTGGAGATTTTTGATTAAAGACTTTTCCCCACCAAATTCTGAACATCCACGGGGACATCAGAACATTTGAAGGCCTTATTTCCGCGCTTTATAAAAGCATCTTCCACACATCCGCCGCAGATATCTGTATTGGGATGACCATAGCAGCCAAGATCAAGCATAATACCGACATTTTTGCCGTACCTGTCTGTCTTTGTAGGTGTAATAACCATTTTTTCCAGACATTCAGTGAGGCCAGTACCATGGCATGTGCTATAGAAGTGATAGTTTTTCATAATATCCCCATCCACTTCTTGGGTCATGAAATAGTCTCTTGCAGCAAGATCAATTACATTGGATGGCAAATCTTTTTCAGCTACTTCATAGATAGCAGCTTCGGCTCTACGATAGCCCTCGTTCATAACTTCAAAAAATTTCTTCTGAGTTTCATTTCTTTCACCCATAACAAAGGCACGGCGGCAGACGCCCTTATAACCTACATAACTGGGACTTACACCGATCTGAACCAGTTCGCCTTTATTAATCACACGATTGGTAGCCGGTCCGATAACAGTGCGGCAGCGGTCAGCCGAGTTGACTATTGTTTCAAAACCATAACCGCATCCGCCAAGAGTCTTGACAGTAAAATCTGCTACTGCAGCAAGTTCACTTTCCATCATGCCTGGTTTGGCTACAGCCAGCATAGCTCGGACTGCAGCGCATGCAATGATATCAGCCTGTTCCATGCATTTAAACTCGTTTTCGCTCTTTTCATAACGCAATTCTTCCAGAATATCAGAAGCATCGACGACTTCTACATCTCCGAAGAAGGTGTGCAGGAAGTTCATAAACTTAGCGGGAATCTGATCCTCTGATGTCATATAACCGACGCGTTTGATTTTACCGGCATATTCAGCAATTATCTTACCTAGGTCGCCTCTCTCAACGCCTTCATAATATTCATCGGGAATGCTGAATTCATTGACGAATTCGGTCTGCAAATTCAAACCAACTTCTTTGGATAGAATACCGGACTCAGGTCCCGCCAACAGCATGGGACGCTTACCGGGGGCGATAACACCTGATGCCCTCTCGATGGTGGGATTATAACCGGTCAGATAGATACCGTCACCGGGCATTTCTCTGTACCAGAAAAAAAAGCCCAGGTCAATTTTTCTTTCTTCCAGAATCTCCCATACTTTTATGTATCTTTCTTCATATTCAGACAGTGGAATTTCCAAGTTTTTGTCAATTTTGCTTTCGTAATGTGAAATTACATCGAAAACCTTCTGCATATCTTGGATAGTTAAATTCATAATTGGCACCTCTCGTACATTATTATTGATATTATCCTTACACTTATTATAAGACTTATAATAAGTGTAAGCAATTTAAATATATGCTAGTTTTTCACTCTAAATAATGTGCATATTTGACAATGACTTTTCCTTAATTCAAGCAAATCTTCAAATATGCTGAACTGGAATCGGACTGCTATTAGGCAATAAGAACCCCACCCACCAACACAATCAAAGATGCTGCTGGGCCCAGAAACTTGCGCTTAAAAATGAGTTCCATCGCAAATATTGGGGTAAAAAAATAAAAAGATAGAGGGCAATCAAGAACTCTTGTAAAATAAAGCTGCTCAAACAATACAAACAGGAGGTTTTGATATGCTCTATCATGATCATATACTCATATGTTGCAAAATTTAAAAAAGCGATTTGGTTTAGCCCCATTAAGTCCCACTATAAATAGGAATAAAAAATAAGCGGCATACCCACTAAGTAGCCTATTAGTAGGTAAGCGTCAGTGGTGGCCGAGCAAGGCCGCCACTGACGCTTACAATTAGTAGCTTGGACAACTCCATTTTAACGGAAAGGTGATTTTTGTGTATACCTTTTATTGTACACCCGCATAGCGGGTGGTTTATCGTTTCGCACACTTCGCGTACTCAACAGGCTAAAGCCCATAATGAAGCCAAAAACCTTGAAATATCGACAGGTTCAATTTCTAAATAAATATCATATTTTTCAGCTATACAATTTTAGGGGTATATACCGATTTGCATCCTCGCTGCCTTTTCTATTTCTATCTCCCCCTCATATTATTTTTTAATTGGCAGCCAATCTAAGACATATTGAATACATTTATCCCAAAAAGCCCATTCATGTCCTCCAGGCTCCTCATGATAGCAATACCTTACCCCGGCTTCATCTAGCTTCTTCCTAAATGTTATATTTGACGGATATAAAAAGTCTTCTGTACCAATCGCTATATACATTTCTGGCAAGGAAACGCCTTTTTTGATCTGCCGATCCAACACTGCTATAAGATCATTATCTGAGCCAACGAAATCGTCTGGCGATCCAAAATTAATGGTAAAATCCTTAAATATATTTATCACTAGGGGTTCTTCTTTTTCAAATTTCTCCATATATTCCCGGTTTTTAAGGTTTTTAAATTCTTTTGGATCCAGAAGAGCTGTATGATCTAAGGCTCCTGACAAGCTTGCTACGGCACCAAACTTGTCTGTGCAATTGAGAGCAACTTTCATTGCACCATATCCACCCATCGACAATCCTGCAATGAAATTTTCGTCTCTTTTGTCAGAAATCTTAAAAAATTTGCGGGCTATTTTTGGTACTTCTTCGGAAATAAACGTAAAATATTTATACCCAATACTTTGATCAGTATACCAACTGCGGTGCACAGCAGGCATCACTATTGCAAGCCTTCTACCTGCAGCATAACGTTCAATCGAAGTCCGGCGCATCCATATCGTATGATCATCAGAAAGGCCATGTAACAGATATAAAACCGGCAGTTTACTTTCACCATCCCAAACAGACCCGTCTACTCCCAGACCTGCATCATCTTCTGGTAAAATTACATCCATTGAACAGTTCAACCCTAAAACCGTTGAATAAAAATGTGTATTTATCCAGGCCATTTTTTTCTCCTTACATTTCCATTAAATTCCTGTTATGTCATGTCACCTCTAAAATAGGAAAATAATAAACCATATTTTAGTATATCATACAAATACATCCCGGATCAAAATTATTTATTGCCAATGCTTGGATTTTTACAGCAATCCATTGATTTAATAATGTTACTGAAATGAAAAAACAAGTCGCTTTATAATTAAAAGTACCCATTAAGAACCGGGAAAGTTTGAAAAGGTTCATGAAAATTCGGGAATTGGATCAAAAAAATTCAAAATCAAAAAATCCCCAAAACCGCTATAATATAATGGTTTCAAGGATTTTCACTTGGAGCCCTCAATCAGAATCGAACTGATGACCTCATCCTTACCATGGATGCGCTCTACCGACTGAGCTATGAGGGCATGCTTAAATTTTGGAGCGGGTGAAGGGAATCGAACCCTCACAATCAGCTTGGGAAGCTGATGTTCTGCCATTGAACTACACCCGCATGCACTAGTGTCATGCAGCAGAACTTATTTTAGCATAAGGTTATACCGTTTGTCCAGTAAATATCTAAAATTTATCTTAAAAAAATACGCTGAATGAACGGAGGTGCTTTAATCCTCTTCATCGTCATAGCTCATCTGGATTTCATCTTCCATGAATTCCCTTTGTTCGCGGATTGCCAGCAGATTTTCCTGTATGGAAAAGACCACCAGAATGAGCTCAAAGGTCACACGAAGAAGGACCTGAAGAATAATGGTGCCGATAAGGCCTACCATGAAGTTGGCCGCAAACATGGCGACAAAACCGACAACGAGCAAAACGATCACAAAAGCTATATAGAGAATTTTCGCCAGGCCTGTGGTCACCATGACCCTGAAATTCAACACATCGTGAAAATAGTCGGAAAAACTTTCATAGCGCTTGGATTTTTTCGGTACAATAAAGAGAAAATAAATCCAGATAGCCGCGATAACAGCTCCGGTCAAAATATAGGGAAAAGATTTTCCCAGAGCATCGGTCACCTTGTTGGCCATTGAAAAAAATCCAAGCTTTAAAATAGTTTCCATTGTTCATCCCCCGTTAATCTTTTCTAAGTCTCTCGGCAAGCTTAACCGCCGAATAAGCATCGTTTGAATAGTGTGCGCCAAAGCTCTCCGCATAGCGCTGATCCAATACTGCACCGCCAACCATCAACATGGCTTCCAGGCCCGCCTCTTTCATGAGAGACATCACCTTGGGCATCTGGCCCATAGTCGTAGTCATAAGTGCTGATAGAGCAATTATATCAGCATTATGCGCCTTGGCCTCCTCTATTATGCGGGCCCCTTCGACATCCTTGCCCAGATCAATGACATCAAAGCCATAGTTTTTAAGCAGCATGGCTACAATATTTTTTCCGATGTCATGGACATCTCCCTTAACCGTTGCTATAACAATCGTTCCCTTGCTCTTGTCCGCGCTTTCCGGATCCTTCACCAAAAAGGGAGCAAGAATGCCCATGGCCTTTTCCATGGCCTCTGCCCCGCGGATCAGCTGGGGCAAAAAATATTTTTTCTGTTCATAGAGTTCTCCCACCTTTTGAATGGCAGGAATCAGGTTCTCATCGATGATTTCCCTGGCCGAGCGGCCCTCGTCTAATGCCCTTAGCGTCAATTCTCCGGCTTTGTCGCCGGCGCCATTAATAATGGCTTCATTTAAGGTGTTATAAATCTTTTCTTCATTGCTGCGCATTTTGGAAGTATGAGCCTCTCCGGAATAAAAGCCTACATAAGAAAGAGCATTTTTGTCCCTGGCTGAAAGTGCATCGGAGGCTCTTACCGCCTGCATCATCTGCTCGTTATTAGGGTTTAAAATAGCAGTCGAAAGGCCCGCCGATACGGCCATGGCTAAAAATGATGAATTGATATACTCCCGGGCGGGAAGGCCGAAGGACACATTGGAAAGGCCCATGGTGGTATTGGCTTTAAATTTATGAGTACACCAGGAAATAACTTTCAAGGTTTCCAGAGCACTTTGGGCGTTGGAAGCCACCGTCATCACAAGGCCGTCTATTAAGATGTCCTCTTTCCCGAAGCCCAGCTTTTTGGCTTCCTTATATACCTTTTTAATGATTTCTATACGTTCTTCAGCGGTTTCCGGCACACCGGCGTCATCCACCGGAAGAAGCACAAACATCGCTCCGTATTTTTTCGCCAGAGGCAGGACTGTTTCTAGTTTTTCTTTCTCACCTGAAATGGAGTTTATAACCGCTCTTCCCGGATAGATTCTCAAAGCCGCCTCCAGCGCACCGACGTTGGACGTATCCAGGAGAACAGGCGCCGATACGGCATTGCAAACCGCATAGACCATACCCGTCAGAGTTTCCTTTTCATCAATTCCCGGAACACCCGCATTGACATCCAAAAGCAGGGCGCCGGCCTCCGCCTGGTCCTGGGCAAGATCGGAAACAGTCTCCATATCACCGTTTTTCAAAGCTTCTTTGAGGGCTTTCTTGCCTGTGGGATTGAGCCTCTCGCCAATGACGGCAAAGGGCAGCGAAGGGTGAATTTCAACCGTCTTCCGGTTAGAGCAGGCAAGGCTGTAAGGTTTTCTTTCTATCTGAACCGGTTTCATTGCTTTGGTAACGTCAATAAGCTTTTCAATATAGTCCGGAGCCGTACCGCAGCAGCCTCCGACGCCATTGGCGCCGGCACTTACAAGGGCTTCCGCATAGGAAGCGAAGTGATCCGCATCCATGTCGAAAACAGTTTTGCCTTTTTCAAGCCTGGGCTTTCCGGCATTGGGCTTTGCAATGAGCGGCACCTTGGCATAGGGCTTCATTTGGGCAATGATATCCACCATTTCGGCAGGCCCGCTGGAACAGTTGCAGCCAACGGCGTCTGCGCCTAAGGACTGCAGGGTCACCAAAGCGCTGACCGGATCGGTCCCCATTAAGGTTCGCTGGCCCTCATAAGTCATGGTGGCCATGACGGGCAGACTGCACAGCTCTTTCATCGCCAAAAGGGCGGCCCGGGCTTCCTGAATATCCATCATGGTCTCAATAACAAAAAGATCCACCCCGCCATCTAAAAGCCCTTTTACCTGCTCCTTGAAGCTGTTAACGGCATCTTCAAAACCGATGCTTCCGAATGGGTAAAGAAGGCTTCCGCAGGAGCCTATATCCCCAGCGACAAGGCCGTTCTCCCCCGCCGCTTCACGGGTCACCCGGGCAAGGGTTTTGTTCAGATCATAAGTTTCGGCAGAAAGCCCATATTCCGAAAGCTTTATGGAATTTGCTCCGAAGGTAAATGTATAAAGAATATCGGATCCCGCATCCCCATACCGCCTTTGGGCCAATTTCACAAGCTCGGCATTACCAGCAGCCCATTTTTCAGGGCAGACCCCCGTCGGCATACCCAGCTTTTGAAGGAGGGTACCCATTGCCCCGTCTAAGATGACTATTCTATTCTCAAAAAGTTTCTGAAAATTTTTCTTTGTCATTATATCCACCATTTTTTAAATTGAGGAACTGCCAATCCCAGCAATAGCCAGAACAGACTTTTCCGGAATAAGCAGGCAGGCTTCATTCATTTTTATCCCGAAGGATTCAGCCCTCATCACTTCATATAATATTTTCTGCTGCTCTATGTCAAAATCACCGTATCCCGGGCTGAACCGCAATTTGGTCAGCATTTTCCCCCTTGAGAGAAGCTGCTGGGATACAACCGCCATCACCATATCCAGAGCGGCATCAGTGATCTCAGAGGCCGCGGCGTCGACCACTACGGCTTCGCTGAGCTTCCCCTCCGCTTGCAGGCTGCGGATAAGCTCCATGATCCTTTCCCCGCCGGTTGCCATCATAATAAGAGCTTCATCGCAATTTTCCAGAAGGCCGGCCAATTTAATTCCCGATAATACCCTGCCGTTTTCTAGAGCCACCCGGTACGGCTTTTCGACCAAAATTCCTGTTATGCTATAGGCCGCCGTTATTTCCAAGGCTCTCTCTGTAGCCGCAAAAAGCCTTTCCATGGCTTTTACGAAATCAGAAGAGAGCTCCGTGCGCTTTTTATCATATCCAAGCCGTGTATAAATTAAGCTTTTATCATAAACCGGCTTTAAATTTTTCATGACTCTGATATTGGTCAACGCATGATTTTTCCTTTCAATGGCATTTTGCTCCATTGCTGCTATCCATTTTATCATAGAAAAACAGCCCTGAAAACGAATTGTTTTAAACTTATTCGATTCGCTCCGCTCCGCAATCCTGCTCCGCTGACACACTTTAATATCACTCACGGCACCAAATGACGAATTGAAGTTTCAATTTGACTATGAAAAAGATAGCCGCCTTTGTTAAAGGCAGCTATCCGAATTTTATCATATTCGCTTTTCTCCGGTACAAAATCCTTACACTGTAACCGGTGAACTGTTGTAACCGTTTTTGAAGATCTCTTCAAACTCTTCGGCATCCAGGCGCTCTTTATCAAGAAGCGCTTTGGCAATATCCTCGAGCTTCTGCTTATTCTCATTGAGAATTTCCTTGGCACGGGCATAGGACTCGTGGATGATCCTCTTTACTTCGATATCAATCTTGGCGGATATCTCCTCGCTGTAATTCCGGGTATGTCCGTAGCTCTTGCCCAGGAAGACCTCGTCGCTCTCATCACCGAAGACCAAATTGGTAAGCTCATCGCTCATGCCGTACTTGGTAATCATGTTACGGGCAATGCTGTTGGCATTCTTTAAGTCACTGGAAGCCCCGGTGCTGATCTCTCCAAGCACCAGTTCCTCGGCAGCCCTGCCGCCCAGGCTTACAATAATTTGCTCAACAAGCTGGGCTTTGGTGGTATATTGGCGATCCTCCTCCGGCTTGAAGGAGGTAAAGCCTCCTGCACGGCCTGAGGGTATGATAGTCACACGATCCACTTTTACAGTGGTCGAAACAACGCGGACCGCAACGGCGTGCCCGGCCTCGTGGTAAGCAGTGAGCTTCTTTTCCTGGTCGCTGATGACACGGCTCTTCTTCTCAGGGCCCATCATGACCTTATAATTGGCTTCCTTGATCTCTGCCATGGTGATGTCCTTACGGTTCTTACGGGCAGCAAGTAAGGCCGCCTCGTTTAAGAGGTTCTCCAAATCAGCTCCAGTAAAGCCCGGAGTGGTTTTTGCTATATCCTTCAAATCCACATCGGAGCCCAGAGGTTTATTTTTGGAATGGACCTGCAGAATGGCTTCGCGGCCCTTGATATCCGGATAGCTTACAACAACCTGCCTGTCAAAACGTCCAGGCCGCATAAGAGCGGGGTCCAGTATATCGGGGCGGTTTGTGGCAGCGAGAATAATAACGCCTTCATTGATGCCGAAACCGTCCATTTCCACCAGAAGCTGATTTAAGGTTTGTTCACGTTCATCATGTCCGCCGCCCAGGCCCGCGCCTCTGTGACGGCCGACTGCGTCAATTTCATCAATAAATATAATACAGGGTGCATTTTTCTTGGCCTGTTCAAAAAGGTCGCGAACACGGGATGCACCGACACCTACAAACATTTCCACAAAGTCGGAGCCGCTTATGGAGAAGAACGGCGTTCCGGCCTCTCCGGCGACAGCCTTGGCAAGCAAGGTTTTACCGGTACCGGGAGGGCCCACCAAAAGCACACCCTTCGGAATACGGGCGCCAAGCTCAACATATTTTTTGGGCTCTCTCAGAAATTCAACAATTTCCTCCAGCTCCTCTTTTTCTTCGTCCGCACCGGCTACGTCGGCGAAACGCACCTTCAGCTTCCCGTCGTCATTGGCCATGCGTGCCTTGCTCTTGCCAAAGGACATAACACGGTTTCCGCCGCCCTGGGACTGTTGGACAAAGAAAATCCAAAAGAAGACCAGAAGAATCACCATGGCGAACATTGGCAGCATTTCCAGCCACCATGGCGCCGTCTGCACTTTCTGGATATCAAAACTGCTTAGCTTCCCGCTTTCATAGGCATCGTCCAATAAACCTATAAAACGATCCTGCGAAAGAAAGCTGACATTATAGCTGTAATCTGGGGAGAAATCCCCCGAGGTTTTATTTAATACAACCTCCGCTTCCAGTGTATGCACCTGTACATGCTTTACATTACCGGCGTCCAGCTCTTTGCGGAAATCGGAGTATTTCATATTGGTTGGATTACTGACATTGCTGTACATCATAATAACAAGGGCCATGATTATAAATATGATGACATAAAAGCTGAAGCCCCGAATATTTTTCAAATAAGTCAACCTCCTATGAAGGCCTTGGGTGAGGTTTTATATTAAGTATACGGCCGACACAAATTATTATATTATGGTAACATACCCATATTAAAAAAACAACAAAAACAACCAATCCGCTGCCGTCAAGCCCTATAATTCCTCAACCACGCAGACATCCGGCAGATTGCGGTATTTTTCCGCATAGTCCAGTCCATACCCTATGACGAACTTATCAGGGATTATTATACCCTGGTAATCTACATCTAAATTCACTTTTCTTCTGGATGGCTTATCCAAAATCGTGCAGATTTTCACGCTGGCGCAATGTTTTGCGGCAAACAGGTCTTTCAGGTATGTAAGGGTCAAACCTGTATCGATGAGATCTTCTACAATAAGAACATGTTTCCCGGTAATATCATATTCAATATCCTTTAAAATGCGCACAACTCCTGAGGAGACCGTTGAATTGCCATAGCTGCTGACCGATATAAAATCAATGCTGACCGGAATTTCTATAGCCCGGCACAGATCGGACAAAAATACAAATCCGCCTTTGAGCACCCCCACCAGAAGCAAATCCTTGCCTTCGTAGTCTTTGGAAATCCTTTTTGCCAGTTCCTCTGTTTTGGCCTGTAGTTCTTCTTTGCTGATTAAAACTTTTAATTTTGCCATGCATATTCTCCTTATTCTTGTAAACAGCGCCATTCCAGCACCAATACTGTCCGTGTACCCTGATCCGCCCGGAACTCCTGGGAGGTTCTCATTCCGATAATCCAGACAATCCTGTTGTCCCTGGCAACGAGCGGCGCAGTAAGTCGTTTCTCACGCGGAATTTTCTGGTCGATAAAAAATTCCTTCAGTTTTTTTTCTCCGCCCGGGCCATACGGCCTTACCCGGTCCCCCGGCTGACGGCTCCTTAAGAATATTCCCTCTCTTAGCTTATCATAATCAAATAACTGAACCAAACTATTCTCTTTTATATTCTTTGGCGCACCATAGTGCAAAAAGGCCTCCCCGGTCGGCAGGATACTTGCCAAAAGCGTTCCTCCCGCTTTTTTTGCCTCCGTCGCTCCCGAAAGCTTCACCGAATAGGAAAAGCCCTCTTCCGCCTTTTCAGGCAAACGGGAAAAAATCAGCCTGTCATAGGATACCCGCGCTTCAATGCCCCGGGGAAGGTTGATTCTTTTTCCTGTCCGGCCTTCAAAAACCAAACTCAAAATCTGATTCACATGTCCCTGTTCAAGATTTTTTTTGCTTTCATTTATTCTCTCCCAGGCATGTCTGATTATCCTTTTTATTATTGCCCGGTGATAGGTTTTAAGCGCTTGGATGGAAATCTCAACCGTCTCGGTTTCATTCATCGAAACAGCATAATAAGCGGCCTTTGATGTCTCCTCCAGAAAATCCCGCTCTTCTTGCACAATTTCAGAAAGTCTCACAAGCTGATTGACGGGATTCACCGTGAACATTTCCGTGATCCGGGGAAACAGCACATTCCGAATACGGTTTCTGGTGTAATCCGACCCCAGATTACTGCTGTCGGTACAATATGCAATTCTGTTTTCATGAAGAAATTCCAGAATTTCCTTCCGCGGCACATTCAAAAGGGGACGGATGATGCTGTCTTGCTTTAGACTCATGCCGCAAAGGCCATCCAGGCCCGATCCCCTCAAAAGATGAAGCATAATGGTCTCAGCCTGGTCCTCCTGCTGGTGAGCCACGGCAATAAACCTCGAACCGGTCTGCCTAAGGACCTCGTTCAAAAGTCTATATCGGGTTTCCCGCCCCGCCTCTTCCAGCGATATCCGATTTTTAAGGCTCAGGGCTCTGACATCTGCCCGGAAGATTTTAAGAGGAATCTCCCATTCTTTGCAGATACTCTCCACATAACGCTGGTCTTCATCGGCTTCGGCACCCCTGAGCCCATGATTTACATGGACGGCATAAATGGTGAGCTGAAACTGGTGCTGAAGCTCCTTTAACACCTTTAAAAGGCAGACGGAATCGGCTCCTCCGGATACACCTACAACGACGGCGTCACCTTTCCGAAGAAGCTCATTACTTTCAATATCATGTTTGACCTGATCCAGCAAACCCTGACTTTCCATTGTCCATACCCTGCTGTAATTAATGCGGCTGTTCGTCGTACATACGGTTTCCGAATTTTGTGTACTGCGGAAGCCATGCCAATTCTACCGTCCCTGTCGAGCCATTTCTGTGCTTGGAAATAATAACCTCAACCACATTGCGCTTTTCAGATTCTTCATTATAGTAATCATCACGGTATAGAAACATAACCACGTCGGCATCCTGCTCTATGGCCCCCGATTCTCTCAAGTCGCTTAAGATGGGCCGGTGGTCATTTCTCTGCTCGGGTGCACGGCTCAGCTGCGAAAGAGCAATAACGGGCACATCAAGCTCCTTGGCCATAATTTTCAGTGACCGCGATATATCCGAAATTTCCTGCTGACGGTTATCAGTCTTCTTCCGGCCCTCCATGAGCTGGAGATAGTCGATAATGACCAGCCCTAAACCTCTTTCCAGTTTCAGCTTTCTGAGCTTAGACATCATTTCCATAGTATTGATCCCGGCATTATCATCTATGTATATGGGGGACTTTGAAAGGGGCCCCAACGAGTATCCGATCTTTTTCCAGTCCTCCGATTCCAACTTACCCGTCCTCATTTTCTCCAGTTCAACCATGGCCTCCAGGGATAGGATCCTGTTTACCAGCTGGGTTCTGGACATTTCCAAGCTGAAAATGGCCACCGGAAAAGTCCGAAGGGCTGCGTTGACCGCAATATTCAGGACAAAGGAGGTCTTACCCATGGCAGGACGGGCTGCCACCAGGATCAGATCAGAATTCTGAAAGCCCGATGTCTTTCGGTCCAGATCCACAAAGCCGCTGGGAACGCCGGTTAAATCGCCGGTATTCCGGCATAGCTCCTCCAATTGGGTAAAGGTTTTATCCAGCAGGGAATTAATGGGCTCCAGACCGGTCCTGTTCAGACCCTGGGACAGGTCGAAAATACTTTTTTCGGCTTCATTGAGCACCTCTGTGCCCTCCATGGCCCCCTGATATCCCAGATCCACAATTTTGCCGGAAGTGGCAATAAGACTTCTTAACAGAGCCTTATCCTGTATAATGGACGCGTAATGGGAGACATTTGCTGTGGTGGGGACATTGTTTGCCAGCTGGGCAATATAGTCCAGATCCCCTACTTTTTCAAGGGTGCCTCTCCTTTGAAGAGCATCTGAAACCGTAACGATATCTATAGGCAAACTTTCCTCATAGAGTGTCATGATTGCCTCATAAATTTCCTTGTGTTTTTCCAGATAGAAATCGTCTGATTTTAATCTTCCGCTGACCTCCGACAAAGCATTTCGATCAATAAGAAGAGACCCCAAAACAGATTGTTCCGCCTCCACATGATGGGGCGGAATCCTCATAAACTCATCCATTACAACCCCCCGGAAAATTTATGCCGTCTGATCATTTTCCACTTTCACCTTGAGCTTTGTCACAACTCCCGCGTAAAGTCTTACCTCTACTTCAAGCTCGCCCAAAGCTCTGATGGGCTCCGGAAGATTAATCATTTTTTTATCGATTTCAATTTTGTGCTGAGCTTTCAGCTGGTCGGCTATATCCTTTCCGGTGATAGACCCAAAAAGCTTACCGTTGGCTCCCGCCTTTGACTGGACCGTCACCAAAAGACCCGATATCTTTTCAGCTAAAGCCCTGGCATTGGAAAGCTCGGTCGCTTTACGGTGCTTTTCTGCGTTCTGCTTGGCCTTTGCCTCATTGACAGCACCGGCCGTAGCTTCTGATGCAAAGCCTTTAGGAAGCAGAAAATTTCTGGCATAGCCGTCATTCACTTCTATGATTTGATCTTTCTTCCCAAGTTTTTTAATATCCTGCTTTAAAATTACTTTCATTTGCAGCCTCCATTTTTTTAGATCGTGTGAAATGTCGGCCGCCCACATGGTTTATGATACATTTCCTGCTTGCGGATTCCTGCCGCGAATGCGGGACAGGGCAGACAAATCACCGAAATATTTTTCTGTTTCATGCTCCTGCAGTATACCCAGCCGGATCTTAGACGCAATTCGCTTTTCAACAGCCGGATAATCAAGGCCCAGCCTCCTGGAAAGAAGGTAGCTTATAATAATGACATCCGATAATGTGTCTAAAGCCACGTCCCTGATATCTTCGCAATTCTCATCGGCCATCTCGGTATAGAGTTGGGAAACTGCAAGGAGTAAATCGCTTTTCAAACTTTCAATCAACCGCATATTTTTCGTGATGTCCATTCCCTTAAAATTCATTTTATCACTTCCACCCCAGCTTGTAAGAAACATTATAGCATTGAAAGGAAGGAAGTTCCAATTTCCCGAAACGGCACCAGATGCCAGATTGAAATACAGCCTATAGATCTCAATCTATAGGCTGTTCATGCATTAGTCAGTAGTATAAGGCAATAAAGCTATGTGACGGGCTCTCTTGATGGATACTGTCAGCTGGCGCTGGTGCTTTGCACAGGTCCCGGAAATTCTTCTGGGAAGAATCTTTCCTTTTTCCGACAGGTACTTTCTGATTTTCATAAGATCCTTGTAATCTATATCGTCAACCTTATCAACACAAAATTGACATATCTTACGCTTTGCCCTTCTCATGCCTCTACCGTCGCCACGGCCGCCGGCTCTCGGGCCTCTATCTTTTTTCATTTCAGACATTTAAAGAATGCCTCCTTCCAAGACTCTTTCTCTTATAAGGCATACACGCATTTTTATATCTCTATCTATTTTATCCGCCATGCTAATCTAATAGCTCAATAACTATATCATGAATTTCGTTATAATGTCAAGAAACCTCGATAAATTTGTTCAAAGCGCGTAATTTTGTTTTTTCCTTTTATCCGCCGTTAATAGATGATAAAATATTTAATTATGTATGGGTCAAAAATAAGGATCAGATTGAGGTACAGATTATTTGAAAGGAAGAGAAGTCATGCTGACTGATATTGAAATTGCTCAGGGGGCAAAAATGCTTCCCATTGAGGAGGTCGCCGCAAAACTCGGAATCCGGCGGGAGGACCTGGAGCTGTATGGGGATTACAAGGCAAAAATAAAGGATGATCTTTATAATAGATTAAAAGATAAAAAAGACGGCAAGCTGATTTTAGTTACGGCCATCAATCCCACCCCGGCCGGTGAGGGAAAAACCACCACTACCGTGGGGCTGGGTCAGGCCATGGCGAAAATCGGGAAAAAAGCGGTCATTGCCTTACGGGAGCCCTCATTAGGCCCGGTTATGGGTATTAAGGGCGGCGCTGCCGGGGGCGGCTACGCTCAGGTTGTGCCCATGGAGGATATTAACCTCCATTTCACCGGTGATATGCACGCCATCACAGCTGCAAATAATCTCCTGGCCGCAGCGCTGGATAACCACATCCACCAGGGAAATGCTCTCAATATCGATGCGCGGCGGATTATCTGGAAACGCTGCATGGACATGAACGATCGTGCCCTCCGTCAGGTTGTTGTCGGTTTGGGAGGCAGGAATAATGGTTTTCCCCGGGAAGACGGCTTTAACATCACCGTCGCTTCGGAGGTCATGGCCATCCTGTGTCTTGCCACAGGCATCACCGATCTTAAGGAACGCCTGGGAAGGATTGTCGCGGCCTATTCCTATGACGGCACGCCTGTAACGGCCAGGGATTTGGAAGTTCACGGCGCAATGACCCTCCTTTTGAAGGATGCCGTAAAGCCCAATCTCATTCAAACTCTCGAAAATACACCTTGTTTGATGCACGGAGGCCCCTTTGCCAATATTGCCCATGGCTGCAATAGTATCAAGGCTACTCAGCTGGGTTTGAAGCTCGCAGATTATGTCATTACGGAAGCCGGATTTGGCGCTGATCTGGGGGCCGAGAAATTTTTTGACATCAAATGCCGGTACGGAAATCTTCATCCCGATGCAGCGGTCCTTGTGGCCACCATACGTGCATTGAAGCACAACGGCGGGATCAAGAAGGAAGACCTGGCAAAGGAAAATTTAGAGGCCCTTGGGCGGGGAATCACCAACCTTCAGAAGCATGTGGAGAATATAAGAAAATTCGGCGTACCGGTTATTGTTGCCATTAACCATTTTGCCACAGACTCGGATGCCGAGGTAAGCTTTATAAAAAATAAATGCGCCGAGTGGAATGTTGACGTTGCCTTCTCAGAGGTCTTCTTAAAAGGCGGAGAGGGCGGAACCGAGCTGGCTGAAAAGCTTTGCCACCTCATTGAAAGAGAGCCTTCAAAGTTTAAGCCCCTGTATGATTTGAATCTTTCCATCCAGGAAAAAATTAAGATCATCAACAGCGAAATCTATGGCGGAGGCAGCGTCGTATTTACCGATAAGGCGCTTAAGGATATTGCCGTCATAGAAAGCCTCGGGTTTACAGGGCTTCCCGTCTGCATGGCCAAAACCCAATATTCCCTTTCCGACAATCCCGCTCTGTTGGGGCGGCCGGAAGGCTTTACCCTAACCGTAAAGGAAGTTCGCCTGTCGGCCGGCGCCGGCTTTGTGGTGGCATTGACCGGGGAAATCATGACCATGCCCGGGCTTCCTAAAATTCCGGCGGCAAACAGGATCGATATTTCAGAGGGAGGCATCATTACAGGATTATTTTAAAGAAAGGAACGGCTGGAGCCGTTCCCTTGTTATTACTGCTATTTACCACAGGCTGTCATATTTTTTCATGAAACCAACATGATCGTCGTATTCGGCAATGACCTCTTCTAGCATGCCGGTGAAGTTTTTCTGTGCCCAGCTCCTTCTTGAGTTATAATAGCGGTTAGCCACGCGCCAGAATTTTTGCGGGAATAAAAGCATGGCCTTCATAACCACCACTTCGTCCTTTGTGATGGGCTCGGGCTCTGAATAGGCTTCCAGAATCATAGAGGCTTTTTGCGGATTCCAATTGCATTTTCTCATCTTTCTGCGGATGAGGTTTACAAGGTCATAAATTCGGATTTCCTCACCGCAGGACTCAAAGCCTGTGATATAGGTGACGGGACCGCTCATCAAAATATTCTGGTAGGAATAGTCGTGATGGCATATTCCCCCTTCCGTAAGGGTCTTTTTAATCAGCCGGGGATACTCGATTCTATTTAATAGCCGGAGACTTTCTGTGGCAAGCTCAATAAATTTGTCAACGCAATCCAGGTATATGTAATCGAAAGCACCCCGTTCCCGCTCGGCTTTTCTCCTCATCCTCAAAATCTCATCATAGCGTTTGGTCAGACTCGCCGGTAATTTGCCCAGCTCGTTTGGTATGGACAAGCCAACCCGGGGCTTGAAGCCCTTGCTGGCTTTATGCATCGCAGACAAAGCCTTTGACGCCCTTATCGTATCGGTGTCGTCGCCGAATTCACATTCGCGCCCATCAATAACAGGGGTCATTATAAAGTACTGATCATCGTACTGCATAAAAGGCCGGTCATCTACTGAAACGGAATAGGCATCAAGAGTGGTATATCCGTTGCGGATAAGATGCTGCTTTGCATCATGCACAAAATAGATCCGATTTTCCGAATACTGGCACTGGCGAAAATATTTTCGGCCCAGATCAGTTTCAAGAATATAACCGGCTCTACAGGGTTTTACGGATGATATCCGAATACCATATGTGGCCTCAACCAACTCCCTGGATTCTATCATTGATCTATCACGTCCCTCTCTCTTTTGCGATTCCGTAAGATGTCCCCGTTCCCGCTTTCACATTATATGTCTTCTTAAAAACTAATATGTTCCAGGCAGCTTTACAGAAGAAATTTCAAAATAACCAGCAGGATAATGCCGGGTAAACCCAAGATTCCTGCTATCAGGGCCGATACTACATTGAGTGAGATGGCAAAACCCAGGGGGCCCCCGATTAAATTAATCAACAGTATTGCAATACCGCCTAAAATTCCGTTAAGGACAAAGCGCCCAAGGACTTTAAGCGGCAAAAGCATCGCCTTGCCAAAGGCAAATACAATAAGGACCCCTATAATCCACGCCAGTATAATGAGTAATCTGTCCATCGCTCCCATTCCTTTCTGCCAGGGGGACAAAACAGAAACGGCCATCTCTGCAGGTAAAATGTCAAGCAGGCGTTTAAGAACCCGCTCTGGATTTCACCCAAGGGATAGCCGTTTACTTTTGTATTTTGCTAAGGCTTAAACCCTATTAAATTTATATACTGTAGATGGAAAAAACATTCATCCCAATTTAGCGGAACATGATTTTAATGTGTATAAGATTCTTTTGCTTTCTTCAAAAGGTAATCATATCGGATTTGGGAAGCCTTTATGCGATAGGCGTAATAGTCCACCATCTCTTTGTTTTCCGCGCTCTCAAAATTTGCGAGCGCGTTTTGCCACTCCAAATAGGCATCCCGAATACTCTCGGTCAATTCCCGGTAATATTCCTCTTCCTGAAGCTTGGTGGCGTTCTCCAGTGCTTTTGCTGTGCTGAATCGTTTGAGAATACCCAAAACATCCGATTTTTGCTTGACAACAGCCTGATCCGGCATATTTTTCTCCCCATTCCTAAAAGCCTTAGTTCATTTTATGCAGCTAGTCTTCTGGAGATTATAGTCAAAAATCAGTATTTTATACCTAGCGGGGAGAAGGATTGTAATTTTCTTTCATAATGCCCTGGCTGCAACAACCCTGCTGATTCCGGCAAGGTCTTTCAGAACAAGGGTTTCCATTTTTTCAGAAAAGAGATTTTGAATTTGAGAGGCCTGGTCAAAACCGCATTCCACAGCCAGAATACCTTCGGGTAAAAGAAGATATGAGACTTTATAAGCCAATTCCCGGTAAAACAGAAGGCCGTCCCGGCCCCCATCCAATGCCGAACGGGGCTCAAAGTTCCGGACTGAGGGCATTAGCGCCCCGATATCCGCTGACGGAATATAGGGAGGGTTTGAAACGATAAGGTCATATTTTCCCCGGAGCATTGAGATATTGGACAGAAAATCGGCCTGGATAAAATGCATCCGGCTGGCGACACAATGCTTTTGTGCATTTCCCAGAGCAGTTTTTAAGGCTTCGGGCGAGATATCCACTCCGTCTACATGGGCGCTGATGCCGGATAAAGCCGCATATCTGGCTATACTCACCGATAGACAGCCCGAACCGGTTCCGATATCCAGCACCCGGTAGGCTTCCTTTGGCGGAAGCTTAAACATGGTTTCCCGGTAAAACGGATTGGGTGTGCCCATGGCCGCAAGAGCCGTCTCGGCTAAAAGCTCGGTATCGGCTCTTGGAATAAGCACATTGGGATTCACGTCAAAAGTCAGGGACATAAATTCGCACTGACCGATAATATAGGCATAAGGCTCCTGACTGCCCCTTCTTTCAACGGCGGAGCAGAACTTTCTCCGGTTTTCCTCATCCAGGTCCAAATCCGGATGGGCATATACAAATGCCAAATCCTTGCCAAGAACCCATGACAAAAGAAGACCAGCCTCTTTAGACGGGTCCTCTACATTTTTTTGCTTTAAATAATCTGCAGCCTCATGCAGACAATCTTTCAAAGTCATTGGTCCGCATCTCCCGAAACGCTTTCCTTTGTGCAGACTGCCTCCTTTTCAGGCATTTTCTCTTTTTCTTCATTGTTTTGTGCATCCACAACGGCCTTTAAAGAAGCAATGGCCACTTCCAGCATGGAGTCGTCGGGCTCCTGGGTGGTAATTTTCTGAAGCATTAGGCCCGGCATGCTGATTGCACGAATCAGCTTATTGTCCGTCTTTGCCGCAAGCTTGAAAACCTCGTAGGCAATTCCGGCAATGACCGGGAGCAGAGCCAGGCGGATCACCATATTCAGAAGCTTATTGTGCCATCCTGCAAAAGCAAATACGATGATGCTGATGATAATGACTACAAACAAAAAGGTGGTGCCGCATCTGGGATGCAAAGTTATATGTTTTCTGACATTTTCAACCGTGAGCTCTTCCCCGTTCTCATAGGCGTAGATTGTTTTATGCTCAGCGCCATGATATTGGAATACCCGCTTTATATCATTATACTTCGAAACCAGAAAAATATATAAAAGGAAGATACCGATGCGGAGAAGCCCTTCAATGGCATTGGCTATAATTGCACCGCCGCTTGCGCCTGTATTGATGCTGAAAACATCGGTAAGCACATCGGCAATAAAATTGGGCAGCAGAATGAAAAGCCCTATTGCAAAAACCATGGCCACCACCACAGAGCTGTAAAGTAAATAGTTTATATAATTTTTCCCCAGCTTTTTTTGAAGCCAGAGCTCGAATTTGCTTTCCTTTTCATCCTCATCCACCAAATCCACATGTTCAGCGGAATCCAGAAGAACCTTGATACCCGTGACCATGGAATCAATCATGGAAACAGCACCGCGGACAAAGGGGAGTCCGAAAATTTTATTCCTTTTGGTTGCGGGCACAGAGGGCTTCACTTCTGTATATATTTCGCCGGAGGCTTTTCTTACAGACATAGCCATGCATCCTGTACCCCTCATCATAACGCCCTCTATGAGCGCTTCGCCGCCTATATTACTGGAGATCTTGGGTTTCTGCCAGATTTCCTTATTCATTTTTTGCCCAGCCTTTTCTGTTGAAATTTTGTACTAAGCTTTATTATACAGCTTGCTCTGCATGTTTACAAACTAAGAATTATTGGGCAAATATTTCGTATTCCCAGTTCTCATCTTTTTGTGGTGTTTCCCTCGGCAACAGTAACCTGTTCACCATCAACATCTACTGCTCTTACATCAATAAAACTCGGAAAACCCGGAATGATGGTCTTATAGCCGGAACCTTCATCGGCTAGATTGACTGCAGGTATCTTTTTTATGTTTCCTCCTGATAAATGCAATTTTATAGTGTCAAAACAATATTATATTCTGTAAAATTATGCAAGTTCTTTTATAAATACTTGCGGGATTGTATCGCAGCGATCCAGCCGATGTCGGAAATACTTCTTTTGCGACATTAGGATACGATTTAGAGCAACAGGCCGGACTTCTTTACCTTTGCAGATGTTGAAAAATCACCAGTAAGAAGGTCTGTAAGTCAGCTTATAATATACTTCGTATGGTATCCGGTTATAATCAACCGTTAGCAAATGTGATTTTTAACTCTAAATATGATATAGTAAAAGCAGACTTAAACGATCACATTATTATGTTGCAATGCTTGGATCAACATTCTTGAGAGGTGATAGTTTATGAAAGCTCCCATACATATTCTGCGATATGGAACTGTTGGTGATAAAGCGCACTTAGAGAAAGCTACTAATACATTTGATTATTTGGCCATAAATGCTAATTCAGCTGCATATGTTTCAGGTGCTATTGCAAAGTTTGTAGTGGAAAAGCTATTTAACAGTGATAAAAAGGGCTACTTTATTGATCCCATAACTTATGCTTTTCAAAAAAACATTCATCTGCTCAAAAACAAAGATCAAAAGCTTAAAAAATCTATTCTTAAGCTAATAGACTGTTATGGCAAACCTGCATCCAATGTGTGTAACGATATCCCAATTCAAATATCAGATTTTGATAAGGACGAGGATATTGAAGCCTTTTGTAGGCAAGTTCTGGACTTTCAGTATGCGGTTATACAACAATATATTTCCCAAGAGGATATGTCTAAGTACTTGATATATGATACCGGTTCCTCATTAACGGATATTGCACAGTTGCACCCCAAGTTTCTTATAGCACCATACTTTTATTTGGATATAACTGACCCAGATTTTCATGGTTGGCTGAACATAAATAGAAAATGTATTTCTATTGCAAAGAAAAATGCTGATCAATATGGAAATCTTCCCGTATTTGCGCAAATAGTTTTGAGCCAAGAATGTTTATTGGATGCAACAGCTATTCAAAAGATTAAAACGGCTTACTCCCATTGCGAATGTGATGGGTTTACAATTTGGGTGGATGGATTAGATGAACACGAAGCAACTTTGGAACAGCTTAAATGCTTTGTTGAACTGCTGAAAAATATTAAAGGAAAGCCGATTTATAACATGTATGGCGGCTTTTTTTCTATTCTTCTAACACATAAATCAATAAATCTGTTAAATGGTGTTTCTCACGGTTTAGAATATGGAGAGAATCGAGCAGTCTATCCTGTTGGTGGTGGAATCCCTGTTTCAAAATATTATTTAATGCCGCTACACCAAAGAGCCGATTTTACAAAGGCCTTTTATTTGCTCAAGCACAATAATGTTTTAGATACAAGCCTACCAGACTGGGGGCCTACCGAGAAATATTATAAAGAAGTGTGCAAATGTGACCAGTGTAAACAGATTATGCAAGATATAATGATTAACTTTATAAAGTTTGAAAGCGATCAATTTTACGAGGTGAAAAGGAAAAACGGAACCACAAGAAGAAAAAAGGCATCTGCAGAAACAAAAGAAAATTGCTTATATCACTATTTGCTCTGCAAAAAGGTGGAATTTAATATAGTTGCTAAAAAGAGGATTCAACCTATCCTTCAAGGGTTAAATGCCGAAAAGGATAAATACGAGAAATGCTCTTTCATTGAAGATCATGAGTTAGACTATATCAGCAACTGGATAAATACGATACGCCCTTTACTCCCGGGAGAAAATAGAAATGCAAAATAATAAGACTGTTTATATTCTTGGTGCAGGGGCGTCAAAAGCAATAGGACTCCCCCTTCAAGGAGAACTGCTAAATTGCATATTCGAACTTAAACCAAGAGAAATTGATGCTCAAACTTCATTTATGCAACTTGAATTCAATTTGGATGAGCAAAAGTTGCTGGGAGTTTACGAAGAATTTAATAAACAGCGCATCAAGTTGGCGAATTTTATTGTAGATAATTTTGCCTCGCAATCACTAAAGGCTGAGTATTTTGCTGAATATTTATCTGCAGTTATTAAGAATGCTAATAATAATGAGTCATTACCGGCCTCACCTGATTTGGAATACAGAGCTTTTCGCATTGCTGGCCGAGTTAATGTAACGCTTGAAGATTTATTCACTTTATTTGATAAAATCATTATTGGAAGAGAGCACTTCCGGGTATATTCGCCAGAAAACATCCAAAGAGTTCAGACAGCATTACGCAAATGTATTATCTTCACTTTGGCGTATTATAATTCTATTAATATTAAAGAAAATAATGCTGTAAAGAAGTTTGCTGAGAAATTATTGAAATACAGACGTTGTATGCCTACTTCAGTAGATAACCTTTCAATTATTACAATGAATTGGGATGCATATCTGGAAAAATCGCTTTTTCAATTATGCGAAGAATACAATAGTACTCAGATGCGTCAGAAAGTGTATCCTGATTTATGTTTCTATGACTATTGTTATGATCTTGGAGAACATCGGATCGTATCTACTCACATTAAAGCTAAGGGGTATAGAAATATAAAGCTATTAAAGCTACATGGATCGATGAATTGGTTAACATGCCCCTACTGCGGGCGGGTATTTGTTGACTACAAACAAGATATAGCGGTGGATGAAATGTTAACAGTATGCTACTGTCCTCTGTGCTATAAGGAATTTGAAGGCAATATAGATTCACCCCAAATGCATAGTATGTTGATAACTCCCACCTTTTTGAAGGACTTAAACAACTTGCATATTAAAAATATCTGGCATAATGCGCTTATTGACTTAACGGAAGCAAAAAAAGTGGTCTTTATTGGTTATTCATTTCCAGATGCAGATTTTGAGATGAGATGTTTACTAAAAAAGGCACTACAACCAGGAGCAGGAATAGACGTTGTATTACATAGCACAGACGATCCAAAGTATTATGAAAATATTCTTACGGGACAGAATGCTAAAGCACAGGTTTTATCCAGACTTAATCTACCGGAGAATCGGTATATTTCTTTTTTCGGTCAGGATATGGTAAGATTCTATTACTGTGGAATGGAAAAATATTTGGATGATAACTTTCCAGGGGAGGTATTGAAATGAAAAAAGACCAATTATCTAGTAAGGATTTATTGCTTGCCTTATTATATAGCCCCGGGGTGAATCCAAAGTATAATGAACCCATAGTGGGACGTACAAAGCTCACAAAAATGGTTTATTTGTTTGAGAAAGAAATATATAAACCGTTTTTTAAGGATATTGACATTACATTACCCCAATTTGAGCCATATCACTACGGGCCTTTTAGTAAGCAGCTTTTTGAAGACTTAAGGTTCTTTATATCAATTGGTTTTATCGAAACAGAAGAAACACTTGTTCCCATCTCCTCAGCAGAAAAATATGAAGTCAGTCTCGACGCAGAAAGCGGTGATGACTGTTGGGATTGTGCTTCTTTCGATGAAGTTGATGGCAATATTGAACTGAGATATTATTTGTCTGATAGTGGGAAAAAATATGTTCAGGAAAATGTCTGGGGTATTTTTTCCGAGACACAACAAAGTAATCTATCGAATTTCAAAAAGAAGATTAATTCTATTTCTCTGGATTCCTTATTAAATTATGTTTATAATAAGTATCCGGACGATGCTGTGAAGTCACGAATTGCAGAGAAATATCTTGGAAAGGACGATGAAAATTGTGTTAGAAGCTAATATGGTTGATGAGTGCTACGAATATTTGATGCATCAGAATAGTTTTACTAATGTAGTACGCGAGGTTCCGTTTTTATCGCGATGCATAGATATGGTAATGGTAACACAGGAAAATGAGACAATTACCGTTGAGTTTAAAATAAAAAATTGGCGTCATGCTCTAGAACAAGTGAAAAGCCATAAGCTTGGGGCCGATAGAGCCTATATTTGTCTTCCGATAAAAAAGCCCAGCGAAGGGCTGCTAAATGCACTAATAAAGGAGCATGTTGGCTTATATCTTTACTCTCCAGATAACCAAGAAACAATGTATGAATATTTGCCGGCTCCAAGTAACTCCAGCAAAGTCGAAGCCTTTGCTTCTTTATTACATGAAAAAATTAGCTATATTACAGAAAGCTGTATGGCATAAAATAAAATTGTCAGTGAAAGTCAGCATAATATAATGAGTGAGAACATCGCATTTTTTTGCGATGTTCTTTTTTTTAAAAAACATTCTTGGCAAATATGCTGAAAGCCGATGCATTCCTCGCCAACCTGCCGCCATCTTAATTTTTAATAATTTCTCCATTCTTTAAATAGACAATCCGGTTGAACCTTTCCGCAATTTGAGAATCATGAGTAACAACAATGATAGTTTTCCCCTCACCGTTAAGGGAAAAAAGGATTTCCATAATAGTTTTTTCTGTTTCTTCATCCAATGCGCCCGTGGGCTCATCAGCAAGTATTATGCCGGGATTGTTGACAATAGCGCGGGCTATGGCCACTCTTTGGCATTCACCGCCCGATAGCTCGTAAGGAAACTTTTGTTCCAGATCGTCGAGACCCACCTGTTCAAGAACGTCCAGGGTCATTTCTTCTCGTTTTCTTCGTGATATTCCAGAGTATTTCAGCGGAAGCTCCACATTGTCAAATACGGTTCTGTCATAAAGAAGAGCGTAATTCTGCACAATAAAGCCGATATTTCTATTGCGGAATCGGCTCATATATTTTTCACTGTAATGAAGAGGCTTGCCGTCATAGTAGTATTCACCGGAGCTGATGCCTGCAAGGCCCCCTAAAACCTTAAGAAGGGTGGATTTTCCCGACCCGCTTCTTCCCATGACGGCCAATAACTCACCGTTTTTAACATCTAAACTGACATTTTTTAAAGCATGGACCTGATTGGATCCGGAACCGTAAAATTTGTTGATGTTTCTAAGCATTATATTATTCATACAAATCTCCCTGTAAAAGAGTATCTATACTCTGCCCCATAAGCCTTTTGACAGGATAAAACATGGCCAATGCAAAAGCAGCAAGACATATTCCAGACCATGTGAGAGTGTAGGATATATGACCCGAAAAAAGAATTTTTGTTATAATAAAAGCTATACCCTGTGTAAACAGGAATAATATCATCATCTCTGTGATAATGAACATAACGATTTGTGTCTTTTTTGCGCCCACAATGAGATGGATTGCATAATCGCCCATACTTCTGTTTATTTTAACCGAGAGGATTGCCCAGAGGCTTATGAAAGAAAAAGCAAATAAAATTGCCGCCAAAATTGCCATTATATCAATGCTTTCTTTTGATACAAGCTTTAAAAGGTTTAAATTCTGGTTGGAAACCTGTATGATCTCGAATTCGTACATATCATACTTGGCCGCAAGTGTATCTATTCTATTTTTAATATCCCCGGCGCCATAGCTTGGCGGGGCCGCTATTGTTGCGTTAAGCTTCATCATATATATGATTTTTTCAAATAATCTGTCTTCTCTGTTGCTGGGGGACTCCTCACAATTTACCAGCGGCGTAACAAACATATTATCCAGATATATGTAATAAAACGAGGGATCTTCCCCCTGCTCCACAATATTGGTCTTAATAAGGCGGCTATTTTTTTCAAGAACACCAATCACTTTAAAAGAAATACTTCTTAAAAAGTACTTTCCTTCAAAAACATCTCCGACTTTATATTTATCTCGTATACCATAGCCCAACAGTATCGGAATGGTTGTATCAGACAGGCCGATGTCTGTTTCGTCCTCAGTAAACAGCCGTCCCTCACTGGCGCTGATTTTAAATTCCTTCAAACATTCCGGGCTGACACTGTAATTGCTGAAGGGAACGAATTCTTCTTTGCCGTCCCTTACGGTTTTAATGGTAATATCCTGCGGTGCTATTTCCAGATATTTATATTCATCGGTATCTCTCATTTCCCTATAATAACCCTTAATTCTGTCCAGACTACTTTCACTGTTCCAGAAACGATGCTCAAGTTCATTGTCAAATAAGTTTTCCACAATCCAATAGTAATTTCTTTGAGTGACCTGCTCAAAGTCATTATAGTCCGCGGCCATAGAGGAGACCTTGTCAACAACCAGGTTACACGCGACGGAAGTCAATATCAGCTGAAAAATAATAGCAGCAGTAAATATCTTTATTTTTGTCAAATTTTTTAACGCTTCTCCTATTATCATCGCCAGTATCTCCCCATAGACTGATTTGCCCATCGCAAGTTAAATATAAATGCAGGAACCAGGCAACAAAGCATTCCGGTAATTGCATAAACAAGATTATTTATTATGCTTGATTGGAAGGAAAACATCGGTCTTAAAAATATGTAAGCAATCACAACTCCTGCAGCAAAGCTCAGCAGCGCATATTTTGAATATTCGGCACCTACTGTTTTAAGAATATTGATGCGGCTTATTCCAAAAATTTTAAGAATCAGTATCAATTTTTGCTTTTGCATAACCCAGAAGCATGTTATGGAAAAAAGCGAAAATAAGAAGATAAGGCCGACATAGGTAAATATAGTTTTGAAGCTTATGATATTGCTGGCAAAAATGCGCCCGATGCCTGCTTCTTCCAGGGATAAGGCTTTCAGACCCCCGAGCCTGCTTTGGAGTAATCGAACATTTTCCTCTACCCGCGTACCGTCTATAACAATGTCGGCACCTTCCGTGTCCGGATTTCCGAAAGTACATAAGAACACGCTGTTATCCAGCCGGCTGATTTTTTTAAGGCCCATAATTCCAATAATTTCGTAATCAATGCCGTTATGATGATAATAGTTTTTCCCGTCTTTTGAGACTCTCAGTTCAATATTTTTACCTGCTATTGCCTTGGGAGACGGGTCTTTAAAATCATCGGGCATAAAAGAACGGCCAGAAATAACAGATATGCTGAATTCATTGTTGGAATAAACGGCAGATATATTATAGTCGTATTTCAGATAGAGAATATTTCCGTTCATGAGATTATCAGAATACTCCCTAAATTCATAGGGTCCGCCCTTTATGCTCATGGCATTTGACGATAGGAATCCATTGCTGATTTTATGCACTAATTCAAATTCGCCTGCCGCATAACCCGACATACTGATTGCAAGTGCAGCGAGAAAGTAAACAAGTCCCACAATAATATCCACTGATTTTACTTTATATCTCATGGTATCTCTCCATTATTCATTAAGTAAAAATAGCATGGGAGTGATGATATCTCCCATGCTATTACTAAGGATTATTCTTCAGTTCCATAATAGGCAGAAGTATAGGCAGTAACGTCATTGTATGTAGAATATGCACGTGAAGTTAAGTTTCCTGTACCTACCCACTTCCTTCCAGAATAGTCTTTTCTAACACTTCCAACATAGGTCGCGGCACTGCTATAATGCTCAAACTGCCATTTAAATGTAGTAAAAATACATGGATAATCCTGAAATGTTGTTTCTCTCAAAAACCAATAGGTGTAAGGGTATCCGTCTATGGTTCCAGTATATGTATCAGCAAATACTATTGCAGTCATAGCAGTCAACATAAGAAGTAAGCAGGATAAAGTAATAGCAATGGATTTTCCTATGTGTGCAATCTTTCGATTATGATACATATAAGGCACCTCCTAAAACCATATTTATACTATGTAGTATATAATTGTTATAACAGTAAATGAAAATAATGTCAATATAAATATATAAAAATATGTAAATATGCTCTAATATCTTATAATTTTTTTACAATATAATGGCTTACCTTATGAAAATTCCAATACATAAAATGGATATCATTATGCAGCAAGCGCCTTGCACAAGTCAAGTAAAATTATTTATTTTACCGCCCACAAGCCATGTATAAAATCTATATAACTGTTAATACTTTTAATGACCTCACAATACATTTTGACCCCCTTTACTTGCCGGTATCAGTACCGGCTCTTTTTTTGCCGATATATTATTTGATATATTATTTATTTTTGAATGAATTAGGGGTTGAGGTATTGAAAAAAATAAAACTCTTCAGTTATATATTGGTCTTGATTTTATTGATAACAGCTCTTGCCTTCCCGGGGAAAACCGCGGTTTCGGCCTTAAGTCTAAAACCTCCCGTCGATATCAGCGCCGAGGTGCATAAGAATTATATCCAGCTTCGCTGGGAAACCGAGACCAATAATCACAAATACATCATTATTGAAAAAAGCGTGGATCAGGGCGGCTTTTCCCGCATCGCAACCCTGTCTCGGACTTCCGCTTCTTATAGGGACTATTCTGTGTCCAACGGGCATGTTTATACCTACCGGCTCCGCACCATCAGCGGTTCGACGAACAGCTCCTACTCTCCCGAAATAAAGGCCGTTTCCCTTTATCCCATAGATCTTATCATCACCGATTCCTATTATGACCATATAGATTTGGAATGGGAGTATCCGTCCCTTCCCACTGCACAGATGTCGGATTATGAAACCATTATTGAAAGACGGATCCGGGGAAAAAGCTCCTGGAAGCTTCTGGCCACTATTCCTTCCTCTGAAACATCATACCGGGATACCGCCGTTGAACCGGATTCCGTTTACTATTACCGCATTCGAACCCGTTATTCCAGCGAGAGCTATTCCAATAATGTCCCCTCGGACTGGGGCGTTTCCGCCAGAACAGGCTATCCTCTCACAACGCCCTTGACGGGCTATGCCATTTCAGAAACAAGTATCCGGCTGGAATGGGACCTGTCCATGGCCGATGACGGAAGAGCTGTTTTGCAGAAAAAAGATTGGGACGGTGAATTTTTCACATTATACACGTCCGGCTCCAGAGATTATTATGTTGATTTATGGCTGACAGAGGGCGAATCCTGCACCTACCGCCTGATGGTGGAGTCGGATAATGGCACTGAATCTGAATTTACAGACGAGGTAACCATTACGGTGGAATCAGTTCCTGCCCCCTACCGTCTCACAGCTTCGGCACTGTCATCGGATGGCATCATTCTGTCCTGGACTTATCCCTATGACTCGGAAACGGGCTTTGAGATCTGGAGAAAATCCTCGGACAGCTGGCAGCTTCTCGCCGATCTGCCTAAAAACAGTGAACAGTATAAGGACAGCAGTGTAGAAAGCGGTGAGACCTACATCTATAAGGTACGTGCCAAACGAGGAGAAAGTGCTTTTTCAAGCTTTTCACAAGCCGACAGCGTGGAAACTCTTTATCCTTCGGGACCGGCCAAATTGGTTTATTACACCTCAGGAGGCCGGCTATATATTTACAGTGCAAAGGATGTTCCCAAGGGAACCTCCTATACCCTGGAGGTTCGGAAGGGCCTCAATAGTCCATGGCAGGAACTGGAGTCCTGCACTTCGGGCACCTTGCGGTCAGTGGTGACCTATACCGATACCACCGAATATCATTTCAGGCTCCGGGCCAATATCGGCAGCCTTGCCAGCTATAGCCCGATTTTATACTTCTATGGCTCTGCCCCCGATTCGGCTCAGGATTTAAAAGCCTCTGTTGTCGGGGCCGACCAGATCGTTCTTTCCTGGAAGGACAATGGTATGAAGGAGGAAGGGTATCTTGTTTACCGAACAGTGGGCGATACTAAAACCTTAGTCGGTAAAACAGATGCCGATGCACAAACCATTACGGACAAATCTCCCGTCACCGGAGCTGCCGCCAAATACGAGGTCCTGGCCTATAATGCGGTGGGTCAGTCCCAGCCTGCAGTCATTACCATAACCGTACCGGCTTCTCCCGTCTTTAAGGATATTGCAAACTACACCTGGGCTCATAGAGCCATTGAAAGGCTTTGGGCACTGGGTGCGCTGGATTATCAGAACGGTTATTTTGGCCCTCAGAGCAATGTTACCCGGGGTCAGATGGCGCATTTGATTTTAAAAAGCTTTGGTATCCCTTATAATACCGAGGGACTGTTCACCATTGCCGACCTCCCCCTAAAACATAACTGCTACCAGGATCTTATGACAGCCGTAAATCTGGGCCTTATGCATCCGGATAGCCAGAACAAAATTTATCCCGACAAAATTATTTCCCGGGGCGAGCTCCTGCACATGATCAATAATACCCTGAGTTTTCTGGGCATTCCGCTGAACTCATACAGTGCGGAATCCCTCCAAAAATTTACCGACTATTATAATATTACCGCTGTTGACGCTCCCCTTGCGGCTTCTTTCGTTGGGGACGGCATTATCACGGGGAAAGCCGGCGGATTTTTAGGCCTTGCAGACAGAGCATCAAAGGCGGAGAGCGTGGTTATCATCTATCGGTCACTCCTGATCTACCGCTGATACTGGATTGATTCACCATATAACCAGCGATAGAATAATAAAGATCAGCAGCGATGAAAATATCGAAATGACAATAGAATTGCGGACCCTGTCCGTTTTTCGCTTCAACCGCTTTGAATTTAAATACAGGGACAAAAGGCTGATGATGAATTGAACCAAAGACAGGAATAGTGCCGCACACAATAGCCCATAATCCCAGAGTTCACGGACTCCGGTCTTGAAAAGCCGGTCAAAAAAGGTCTCCCATTGAGGTTTTGCATATAGAATAACGCCGATGTTAATGATGAGAAAAATCCAAAGTACAATGCTCAGGATGTCAATCAGACGATTGATGAGATCCGGGCCCTTCCTTTTTTCGGAAGAAGAGACAGAGAATTTGTCTTCCAATACACTCTCCTCCCCATTTTGGTTTTCAAGTTAAGCCTACCATATTTTTATTTATATTGAAAGCGCGTTGTAAAAGTGGGGAAAATAATTTATCATGAGCATGAATCAAACCCGGAGGCGAGTATGATGGAGCCAGTAATCGAAGCCCGGTTCAATGAGCTTGCAGAAGGCCGTTCCAAGGATCCCCACCGTATTTTGGGATTGCATATGGACGATGACGGCGCGGTAATCCGTGCCTTTAATCCAAGCTCCAGGGCGATTGATATAAAAAATATTTTTACCGATCAAATTTACCATACGGCGCTCATTGACAACCGGGGCCTTTTTGAGTGCCGTATTCCCGGCATCAGTCAATTCTTTGCCTATGAGCTGATCCATACAACGAATCAGGGCCATACCTATTCGGTTATTGATCCCTATGCGTTTTGGCCTTCCATTACGGATTATGATCTCTACCTTTTTAATCAGGGAAATCATCACAAAATCTACGAAAAGCTGGGCTGCCGCCTGCGTGAAATAAACGGTATTTCGGGCGCGGCCTTTGCCGTTTGGGCCCCTTCTGCTCAAAGGGTGAGTGTGGTGGGATCCTTTAACAATTGGGATGGCCGGGTTCACCCCATGCGTTTAATCGGAAGCTCAGGGGTTTGGGAGCTATTTATCCCAGGCCTTACAAAGGGTGATTTATATAAGTACGAAATCAGAACTTCAACAGGCGAGCTGTATACCAAAGCCGACCCCTATGCTTTTTATGATGAGAAGCCTCCCCATACCGCCTCCATTGTATACAGCCTGGAAAATTACCAGTGGCGGGACCAGGAATGGCTGGAGGCCCGAGCCAGGGAAAGCGTATTTGGCAAGCCGGTTAATATTTACGAGGTCCATCTGGGTTCCTGGATGCAGGAGCCCGATGTCGACCGCCAATCCGAAACAGGCTTTAGACCCTATTCCTACAGGAGACTTGCCGACACCCTGGTGCCCTATGTCAAAAGCATGGGCTATACCCATTTAGAATTGCTTCCTGTTATGGAGCATCCCTACGACGGTTCCTGGGGCTATCAGGTCACGGGCTATTATGCCCCAACCAGCCGCTATGGAACGCCGGAGGATTTCAAATATTTTATAGATATCTGTCATCAAAATAATATAGGCGTTATTCTTGACTGGGTTCCTGCCCACTTTCCAAAGGATGGTCACGGTCTTGCCCGGTTTGACGGCACGAGTCTCTATGAGTATGCGGATATAAGAAAGGGCGAGCATTTGGAATGGGGTACTCTTGTATTTAATTTCGGCCGCAATGAGATAAAGAATTTCTTAATATCCAATGCGATGTACTGGTTCGACGTATTCCATGCCGACGGCCTCCGCGTCGATGCCGTCGCCTCCATGCTGTACCTGGACTATTGCCGGAAGCCCGGGGAATGGATTCCCAATCAGTATGGCGGTCGCGAAAATCTGGAGGCTGTGGAATTTTTTAAGCAGCTCAATACCGTTGTGTATCAATATTTCCCTAATGTCATGATGATCGCGGAGGAATCCACCTCCTGGCCCGGAGTCACCAAGCCTGTCCATGAGGGGGGGCTGGGCTTTTCCCACAAATGGAATATGGGCTGGATGAACGACTTTTTGAGATATATTGGCACTGATTTCTCTTGCCGGAAATACCAGCAGAACCTCATCACATTTTCGCTGGTGTATGCCTGGAGTGAAAACTTTGTGCTGGTGCTGTCCCACGATGAAGTAGTCCACGGCAAGCGTTCGCTTCTTAATAAAATGCCGGGGGATTACTGGCAGAAATTTGCCGGGCTCCGGGGCGCCTATGGCTATTTCTTCGGCCACCCGGGCAAAAAGCTGCTGTTTATGGGCGGCGAGTTTGGTCAGTTCATTGAATGGAGATTTAAGGAAGGTCTGGACTGGCATCTGCTCAATTATCCCATGCATGAAAAGCTCAGCCAATGCGTATCCGACTTAAATCAGCTGTACAAAAAAGAAAAAGCCCTTTACGAGGAGGATTCCCATGGGGGAGGCTTTGAGTGGATCGATTGCAATGATACGGAAAACAGCGTTATTTCATTTATAAGAAAGGGGCGCAGCTCTCATGATATGTTGATCTTTGTCTCCAATTTCACACCCGAGGCCCATGAGAATTACCGCATCGGGATCCCCCTGGATGCTGCCTATATCGAAATATTTAACACAGATCATGAAAAATACGGGGGCAGCCATGTTCTTAACACCGGACCCATCGCGGCCCAGCAAATGCCCTGGCATAACAGGCCCTTTTCCATTACCCTGCGCGTTCCGCCTCTGGGAACCCTTATCCTAAGGCCGGAAAAATGCTAATGGGGAGAGCTCTTAGGACACCCCCCCTTTATAAGAAAGTTCTAATCATAAACCGGGCCGCATATACTGAGACGTATTTCTTTCAAAAAGCAATAATAGAGAAGTTAAAGTGGTGAATTTATGAAATTAAAGTATGTTTCAGTACTAAGGAAGCCCGGATTAAAAACCGGGGACAGTGGTTATTGGGTCACCGGTGAATTGGAAAGCCAGCCCGCATCCCTCTGGTTTAAATATTTTCAGCTGATATGGGTAAGTACCCCCCAATACAGGAAAATTTGTTCCGAGCCCAAGCTTAGCAAGAATACCATTATTATCCCCATCAAAAACAGTGATCTTATCATCCCGGCCCTGGACGCTTTAAGAAAAATCGTTGCCAGATTCAGTGAAAATTACGACAGTCTAAACCGCCTGCCCTATATGATCACGATAGATGAAGCCATGATATAACGTCAAAGCCTAAGGAAAAGGAAGAACCCGATTCGCAGCAGGTCCTTCAGATTGACAATCAATGCGGTCTATAGCGCTTTTCTCTTAAATTCGGCAATGGTTTTTTTCATTTTGGGGATGTCGTTCTGGAGCTTTAAAATGGTGCTGCCCACAAAGACCCCGTCGGCCCCCGCTTCCCTTGCCATCTGGATATCTTCGGGAGCGGCAATCCCCACACCGCAATATATTTCCCTGGTGATTCCCAGCTTTTTTAAATGGTCTATACAGTTTTTCAGGGCCGGGAATTTAGGATTAATATTTCCCGTTGTGGGTTTGGCCTGCATATATACAAATCCGTTGGACGCAGCCGCTGCCTGAACCTCCTCTTCGGGCATATGGAATTGAATATAGCAGGAGATCTTCATGCCATGTTCAATTAATTTTTTCTTCATTTCAGGATCAATACCGCCCACATAGATCATATCCTGAAAGCCGTTTTCCTGGCAAAACGAAATAAACCGGTCCGCACCGATCTCTGAGAGGGTGTTTTCATAAATCATCAGGATCAGCCTGGTATTCGGGTTTTCTTCCTTTATTCGCCGAATGCCTTCCATGTATTTTTCGTAGTCGCTGCAATTTTCCAGGGCTTTTTTCATGCGTCCCGCAATATATTCGCCCTCCAGATAGGGGGCTGAAGACGGGAAATCCACTTCAATGATATCGCAGCCTGCCTCCACATAATCCCTGGCCGTTTGGACACTGGTTTCGATGCTGGGATAACCGTTTGATAGATAACAGATCAGTTTCATGCTTTCTTCTCCTCTGTCATGGTCTTAGAGCCATAACCTTCAATAAAGAGATGCTTCATTTCATCCAGGGTGGGTATGATGGGATTGGTCTTGGTACAGCCATCCTTAAGGGCCATATCGGCCATCATCTCCAGCTTTGAGCGGTAGGCCGCTTCATCGGGTATGAGCTCGCCGATATACTCAGGAATTCCAATGGTCTGATTCAGCTCTTTAATAACACGAACCAGATCACCGGCGCCCATTTCATTTGCGACAGAGTCATAGACAGCTTTTGCCGATTTATTCCGGCTGTTGAAGGCCATTATTTTAGGCAGCAGAATGGCATCGGCCAGACCATGGGATATGCTAAAAACACTTCCCAGCGTATGGGCAATGGAATGCACGATGCCCAGGGAGACATTGGTAAAGGCCAGGCCGGCCGTCATGGAGGCATTGAGCATCATTTCTCTGTAGTCGAGATTAATGCCCTCCTTATAGGCAAGGGGCAGATATTTTACAATATCCTTGATGGCCGCTCTTGCCAGGATATCACTCAAATAATTTGCCCTTGCCGAAACCAGCGCCTCTACCGCATGGGTCATGGCGTCCATTCCGGTCTCTGCCGTAATTTTAGGCGGCATGCTCACCGTCACTTGTGGATCACAGATGGCGATATCGGGCATCATTTCCATATTTCCGATGCCGAATTTAATATGGGTCTCATCCTGGGTGATAACAATGGACCGGCTGACCTCGCTGGCCGTTCCGGCTGTGGATGGGATACAAACCAAGATGGCCTTTTGACGAAGCTTCGGGAAAGGATTGGGCGCAGCGATTTCCTCCAGGCTTGTAAGCTCGGGATGCTCATAGTATATCCACATGGCCTTGGCCGCATCCATAGCCGAGCCCCCGCCCAAACCGACAATGATGTCGGGCTCAAACTCTTTCATGGCATTTGCGCCCTTTATGACAGTGCTGAAATAAGGGTCCGGCTCAACCCCGGAAAAATGCTTGCAGTCTATGCCCGCCTCGCCCAGAAGATCGGTGACTGCTCTTAAGATTCCGCTTTTCTGCATGCTGGATCCGCCCGTAACAATAAAGGCCTTTTTGCCCTTCAGTGTTTTAAGATGCTCCAGACAGCCTTTGCCAAACATTAACTGGCTCCCTGCCAGCTTCATAGGTCTCATCATAATTATTCAGCTCCTATTTATCCTTGATATTGAGGCAGCGGGGACGGCTCCCAAAACTTTATTATTCCCTGCCGCCCTCTGCCCCCTGACCGCGTAGTGCACGGATTAAGCCGGTACAGAGCTCCAGCGACACAGGATTCTCGAGTTTCCCGCCTTCCTTCAGGCTGCTGCCCACTATAGCACCATCCGCAATCTCCATTTGCTCCTTCACATTGGAGGTCGTTACCCCGCTCCCGGCAATAACGGGAAGCTTAATAACGCTCTTGACCCTTCTGATGATGTCAATGGGGGTCGCAATGCCGATATGGGTGCCGGTGACAATGATGGCATCGGCGCCGCAGTCTGCCGCAGCCTTTGCCGAGTCCTCCACGCTGACATGGGTCAGCACCATATGGGTGTGCTTAACCTGAATATCAGCCAGAATTTTTATATTTTCAGCACCGAGATTTTTTCTGAATAAAATGGCTTCACGGGCGACAGGTTTGATGATGCCTCCATAGAACTCAACCGTATCCACAAATACGGGGATCCTTACAAAACCTGCACCGATTGCTTTAGCAATGGAAAGGGCCGCTTCATAATCGTTCATGGCCGCATCAATGCCAACGGGGAGTTGAACCTCTTTAGAAACCAGTGCGCTGACTGCTGCCAGAGCCGCAACCTGGGCGGTGTCCAATTTTATGCCAAAGGGGGTGTCACCCATGTTCTCAATAATGATGGCATCCATACCGGACTTTTCCAAAGTTTTGGCATCAGCTACGGCCTGATTCACGATTTTCTTCATATCCCCGTCAAATCCCATGGTCCCGGGCAGGGGCAGACAATGAACCATTCCGATAATAAAACTTTTCTCATTTGCTAAAAAACTTGCATCGCTCATCCTTCCGATTCTCCTTTATGAAATAGTAAAAGTCCATCCAGCGCCACTTTGCAGAGATCCTCCTCCGCCTTGGTCCTGCTCTCGTCTTTCAAAAAATCCTTCAGATTTTCCAGAACGGTCGTCATGGTGCAGATGCAGCCCCGTATACCCATCAGATTTGCCAAAACCAGCATTA
>ENA-UOOK01000565-UOOK01000565.1-fermentation-metagenome-genome-assembly--contig:-NODE-565-length-49406-cov-33.231789_pt1 | contig 49406 bp, 42 predicted proteins | sample MGYA00245777_ERZ724023 | MGnify/ENA primary metagenome ERZ724023 (study PRJEB28704, sample SAMN03018312) | fermentation metagenome | biome: anthropogenic terrestrial biome; feature: soil; material...
AATGGGAAGAAAAAGCCCAATGGTGGCCAGTCTTTTTGGACCATCAGGAGATGGACAATATTGAGTTTTCACTGGCCCGGGTTAAAGAGTATGCTGCCAGCCGGAATACGGCGCTCTCTCTGGGGCAGCTGGCTGAATTAAAACTCATGATTGAACATATTCCCAGAAAGGAGGCTGTAAACCTGGAAAACATTTTTTAGCCAATCTGGACCTAACTTTTAATAAGTCTTGTAAAGTACTGCCCCCATAGGCCATGAGCCGGGGGTATTTTTTTGTCTGAAAACAGATGCGGGCAATTCAAGTTTAGTACCTGGTCAGGCATTTATGTTACAGATGGTGATACCTAAAGAGGTTACGTAACATGACAGATTGTGACAAATAAGAGGGTCAACAGGAACTGATTAGAGTCGCCTGGTTCCCGAGTAATAGGGCATGGGCATTTCCCACCGGTGTTGGCATAGGAATTGCGTACTAAAATAGCATGCGTTTTTCCCTTAAGGCTCAAGATGCAGCAATATATCAAAAATGAAAGGAGAAAGATATCATGAAACCGGATTTGAGCGTGGAAGTATGTGGGAAAAGGTTCAAGAACCCTATTGTAGTAGCCTCGGCTACCCCTTCAAAAGATGCCCGATATATGAAGAAATGTGTGGATTCAGGCGCCGGGGGGATAATTGCCAAAACAGTTACCTACGAGCCTAAATTACAACATTATGTATCGCCTCGTTTTACCATATTGCATAAAAAAGGTTGGCCCCATGATTTTTCCAACTATTCCTGTGAATTTCTGGCTACCTACACCCCTGACGAATGGGCGGAGGAACTTGCCGCATCCGCCGAATACTGCCATAAGCACGATACCATATTGGTGGGCAGTATTTCCGGCAGCAGTTTGGAAATATGGGAAGATCTGGCTAAAAAGATGGCGGCTACCGGTGTAGATATGATGGAACTCAATATGGGCTGTCCCCACCCCCGTGACCTGGGTTATAAGAGCGGGCAGGAACTGGGAAGCGACCCTGAAGCTGCGGTTGAAGTGCTTAAGGTAGTGACCAATGCCATTGACATACCGGTATTTGTAAAGTTAACTCCCGAAGCTATCAGTCCCCTGGAAATGGCTAAGAGAATGAAGGCGGGCGGTGCCAGTGGGGTGACCGCCGTCAACCGTTTCCCTGCCCTGGATATTGATGTAGAGACGGGCCGGCCTTTACTGCACGGCTCTTTTGCCGGTACCGGCGGGCCGTGGATGCGTCCCATTATGCTCAAATGGGTGGCTAAAATAGCTCGGGAAGTAGATATTCCCATTTCCGCCACCAGTGGATTCTGGCAGTGGGAAGATGTTGTAAAGGCTATCATGTGCGGAGCCAGTACGGTTCAGACCTGTACCGCTTTAATGTATGGCACCCGCGGTTATAGAAAGATAGGCGACTTTATAAATGGTTTAGAGTCTTATATGGAAAGAAAAGGATACAGCAATATGGCCGAATTCAGAGGGATTACCTTACCTCAGATAGTAAGCTGGGATATGGTCGACAGGGAAAGCAAAGCTGTTTCCAAAGTTAATCCCGAGAAATGTACGGGCTGTAAGATGTGCCCGCAGTGGTGCTTCTATGATGCCATCAGCCTTGACGACGAAGGAATAGCTGATATTGACTCCGGCAAATGTGATGGCTGCGGCCTATGTGCTGCCCTGTGTCCGGATAATGCCATTCATATGGAAGGACCTAAACCTATTTTCCTGGGGGACTTCAATTAGAAGGATTGTTGTTTGCCGGTTGGGGCTGGAAGCCACCGGGGCATTCTCCCCAATATTAGAGATTCGAGGTGAGCATATTGCAGGATCCAATCTATTTAAAACCAGAAACTTTAGATCGGGCATTGGATTATCTTACAGAATACCCGCAAGCCACATTATGGGCCGGGGGTACTGACTTAATAGTCCACCTTGAACACAAAAAACTTAAAGTTTCCGGAATAATTGATTTAACCAGCATCCCGGAATTGAGATTTATAGAGGATTGCGGCGACAAAGTAAGGATTGGAGCTCTAACAACCATTTATGAAATCCAGACTTCACCGGTTATCAAAAAAGAATTTGCATTTTTGGCTCAGGCGGCCTTGGTTTTGGCTTCCTGGCAGATTCGGACTTTGGCGACTATCGGCGGAAATATAGTTACGGCCGCTCCTTCGGCAGAGACGGGCTGCCCGCTTATACTTTTAGACGGAAATATAATTGTTCAAAGCAAAAATGGCGAAAGAAAGATACCGACCAATCAATTCTTTAAAGGACCTGGTAAATGCGACTTGGCGCCTGGGGAAATTGTAAAGGAAATTGAATTGGAAAAGTTACCCCACGGTTACCAGACCATTTACCAGAAGGAAAGACTGAGGCGCTCAATGGATATCGCCTTGGCCAATGCAGCCTGCGTACTTAATCTGGATGGTGACAAATGCCAGGAAGCCCGTATAGGTCTGGGGGCAGTGGCTCCGGTGCCAATGCGGGCAGTAAAAACGGAAGCGGTATTAAACGGTCAGGTTATGAGTGACGAGCTGGTTGAAAAAGCAGCGCAAACGGCGGCAAGCGAGTGTAAACCGATTACTGACATACGGGCCACGGCTGATTATCGCAGGGACCTGATTTATGCCTTGGTCAAAAGACAGCTAACAGCACTGTGGAAGGCAGGTGCAGAGTAATGAAAATACCAATTTCTTTGACTGTAAACGGAGATAAATACGATGTAATGGTTTCCCCGCTGTCCAAACTAGTTGATGTACTCAGGGATGATCTTTTAATTACCGGGCCCAAGAAGGGCTGTGCCGAAGGTGAATGCGGCGCCTGTACTGTCATAATGGATGGTAAACCGGTAAGTTCATGTTTAGTGTTGGCTCCTCAGGCCGACGGCAAAGAAATCACTACCATTGAGGGGCTGGAGCATGAAGACGGCACATTAGACCCTATTCAGGAAGAATTTATGAATAGTGCGGCAATTCAATGCGGTTATTGCAGTCCCGGTATGATGATCATGAGCAAAGCCTTGCTTATGGTCAACCCTCATCCCACCGAAGAAGAAGTAAGGGATGCGCTTTCCGGCAACCTTTGCCGTTGTACCGGCTATCAACAGATTGTTGATGCGGTCATGGCCGCAGCGGAAAAGGAGCGGGGAGGTGAGTAACATGGCAGAAAATAAGGGATTCAATTGCATAGGCAAGTCAGTAGCTGCGAGCGGCGCCTGGGAAAAGGCTACAGGCCGGGCCCAGTATGTTCCCGATATGAAGCTGCCCGGTATGTTATACGGCAAGATGCTGCGCAGTCCTTATGCTCACGCCCGGATAGTGAACATAGATACCAGCAAGGCTGAAGCCCTGGAAGGGGTTAAAGCGGTAGCTACCATTAAGGATACCCCGCAGGTAAATTTCGGCCCGATGGGCACTAATGAGGATTGGTACATTTTTGCCAAAGATAAAGTCCGTTTTATTGGTGATGAGGTAGCAGCAGTGGCAGCCATTGACGAGGCAACAGCGGAAGCAGCTCTTGATCTAATTGAGGTTACCTATGAAGAATTACCCGCCGTATTTGACATGGAGGAAGCCATGAAGGAAGGCTCCCCCGTAATCAATGAAAAATGGCCGGATAATATTGCTTCCCAAAAACACTTTGGCCAGGGAGATATTGAGGCTGGCTTTGCCGAAGCTGATTTGATCGTAGAAGAAGAGTTTTATACCAATGAAGTTTATCAATCTTACATGGAAACCATGTGCGCTTTGGTTCGTCCGGAAAAAGGCAGCCGCCTGACTATGTGGGTGCCCATCCAGATCGCCAATAAGGCCCGTTTGGTATACGCTAAGGCTTTAGGCATATCCCCGGAAGATATTCGCCTCATTAAACCGTTTATGGGCGGCGGATTCGGCGCCAAATTCGAGACTAACATCCATCTCGCCTGTGCTGTCCTGGCCAGGAAAACCGGCCGCCCGGTCAAAATGATCAATAGCCGTCACGAAGACTTTGCCGCTGGAAACCCCAGAGTACCAATCAAATACCGGGTCAAAATGGGTTTCAAAAAAGACGGTACCTGTACTGCCAAATATATGCATCTGGTTGGCAATAATGGCTGCAGGACCGTTTATGGTCCTGCGATTATGAGTACTGCCTGTTATAGAATTGATGCCTTGTATAAATTTCCGAATGTAAAAGTGGATGGTTATCTGACCTATACCAATACGGTTCCCACCGGTTGTTTCCGTGGATTCGGCAATGCCCAGTCGATATTTATGATTGAGCGTATGATGGACATAGCGGCCGAGAAACTGGGACTTAGACCGGAAGAAATCAGAAAGGTAAACGCAATGACTCCCAATTTCACCAACCCTCATGGTTGGAGAGTGGGCACCTGCGGCCTGACCGAATCAATTGATGCGGTACTTGAAGCGGCCCAAAACAGACCTAAGACTGAGGTTAGCCCTGGCAAACTCAGAGGAATAGGAATGGCCTGCTGTAATCACGTTTCCGGCAACAGAGGATTTTTCCCCACCTTTGATGGTTCCAGTTCTCTGATTCGAATCGCGGAAGACGGAAAAATAACCGTGTTCCACGGCGAATGTGATATGGGACAGGGCCAGGATACCGTTTTCGCTCAAATTGCGGCCGAAGAACTGGGGGCTAAATTTAGTGATGTCCGGGTAGCTGAACAAGACAGCCAGATAAGCCCGTGGGGTCTGGGTTCCTATGCTACCAGGGGGACTACGGTCGGCGGCAATGGAATTATAGCCGGCTGCAAAGCTGCCAAGAAAATACTGTTTGAAGAAGCGGGCGCCATGCTGGGAGTAGACGCAGATCAATTGGATTCCCGAGAAAGTATAATTTTTTGGAAGAGGCGACCAGAGAAAAGTTTAACTTTCTCAGAGGTAGGCGCGCATTACGTATTTAACCATGCAGGCTCCTGCATTATTGGCAACGGGTATTATAGAACCGGTGATCCGTTGCCGGATCCGAAGACAAGTTATGGCAATGTATCTCCGGCTTACATCTTCGGATGCCATATGGCGGAAGTAGAAATAGACACCTTGACCGGGCATGTAGACGTAGTCAATTATTGGGCCGCTCATGATTCGGGCCGACCCATTAACCCGACTCTTTTAAGAGGTCAGATTGAAGGCGGCATAGGCATGGGCCTTGGCTGGGCGCTGTGGGAGGACATGATCATTAAGGACGGTAAAGTTCTAAATGACGGATTCCTGGATTACCGCATTCCCGGAACAGTCGATATGCCCCGGATGACTACCATATTTATAGAAACAGATGAACCTAATGGTCCTTTCGGAGCCAAAGGTATTGGGGAAGCTGCTATAAACCCAGTGGCCCCGGCAATAGTCAATGCGGTTTGCAATGCCCTTGGCGTACATTTCAATGAGCTGCCTGTTACCCCCGCAAGGATTTTGGCCGCCCTTAAAACAAGAAATAAACATCAGGTAATATAGCACACTGATTTTAATAGGAGGGGATCTAATGCCAAAACCAGAATTGGAATTTTTCGACCACGATTTAAACATCACCTGGCGGCAGGTAGAGGGAGGGCAGGAGGGTATCATTGAGAAAATACTCAGTCACGACCCGGAAACGGGTTCATATACCAGGCTGCTTAAGTTTCCTCCCGGTATGATGACGACCGAGACACTGGTCCATGATTTTTGGGAGGAAGTATATATACTCGAAGGCAGCCTGATAGATCTGAAAAAGAGGGAGACCTATATCAAAGGCATGTATGCCTGCCGTCCCCCGGGAATGTACCATGGTCCCTATGATATTCCGGAAGGGTGCATGACTCTGGAAATCAGGACCTTCGAAAAATAGTAATGCTGTTTTCTTAAGTTGCGAGGCCCATTATACCCCCGGGTGGGGGAATAGGGAACAACGCCCGGGGGTATAGGTTCTTAAATCCTCAATATATTGAAGGGGGAAGAATAATGAATGCACTAGTATGGCTTCTTGGAGGATATGGAGTACTGTTGGCATCCCATTTTATGACCAAAGAACCGATTGAGCGCTTATTGCCGCCGGATCCCAACCGGCCTACGCCTGCAGCTCTGGCCGGCAACAGCCGGGACTATGCCGCCAATCATTCGGTTATAGTTTCCGGGCAATATTTTATGGCCATTGCAGGCTTATCACCCATTCTCTCAGCCATTGTCGGCCTGTATTGGGGCTGGATTCCGGCTATAGTCTGGCTTCTGCTGGGCGTCACCTTTTTAGGCACCCCTACCGAGTATATCCATATGATGGCTTCGGTTCGCCAGAACGGCGCTACCATGGGCGAGATCACCAGGAAAATAATTGGTGGAGGAACTGGTGTGGTTACCACCTTGGCCTTGTGGTTCTTAGGCACGATTACTTATGCTATTTTCATGACTACCATGGCCAAGACTATGGAAACCGTACCGATGGCAGCCATCCCCACCATAATGCTGACGGTTATCGCTATCTGTTTCGGCTATCTGAGAGCCTACAAAGGGATTTCAGTGGCCAAGGGAACCATCGTTTCTCTGATAGTGTGGATTTTCTTCATCTATCTGGGGGTCAAGCATCCCATCGCTCTTTCCTATAATACCTGGGTGATCATCTTGATCTGTTATACATTCATAGCTGCCTATCTGCCGGTGTGGATGATTCTGGCTCCCCGCGATTTCTTGAATTCAGGGGTCTTAGTCGGCGGCATAGGCTTAATAACGATAGCTCTTTTGATTGGTATGCCCAAGTTCATCTTTCCGGCCTTTGTCGGCTGGGAAACAGCCCGGGGCTTTTTGTGGCCGGCAATTATGGGGACAATCACCTGCGGAGCTATAAATGCCACCCACAGCATGATGTCGGCCGGCATAGCCTCCCGTCAGCTCAGCAATGAAAAGCACGCTTTCGGCGTAGTGAGTTTTGGGACCAAAGGCGAGACCGTGCTGTGTATTGCCACCATCGGTCTGATCGCCACTCAATTCGGCTATGACCACTTTATTTCCAGTGTTGTAACTAATGCCGGGGGAGCCTTCTCTACCGCTTTTGCCAATATTGCCAGTCAATACCTGAGTATTCCCCAGAGCATCGGTATGACGATCGGGGCATTGACCCTGACCGGATTTGTCATTACCACCATGGATGCCTATGCCCGGGGAGCCCGCTATTCGGTTGAAGAATTGGCCAATCACTTTCCGGTTTTGGAATCCCTGCAGCTTAAGAAGCCTATCGTGTCGACCTTTTTTGTAGTTCTGGTCGGCACCCTGCTGGCATTCTATACTCCTTTCAGCCAGCTTTGGGCCGGATTTGCCCTGGTTTCATTGACTTTTGCCATATTCCCTTATGGAATTATGATTATTAAAAAATTAGAAAGCGGGCAACCGTTCGACGGTCATTTTTATGGCTGGATAATTATCCCCGGGGCCTTCATGTGGATCAGTTCTGCGGCAGCGCTGGCATTTTTCGTATACAGCTTCTTTGCCAAGGGACAAGCCGTTCCGGCGGCCATGTCTATTTTCATTACGATATTGTTCATACTGGGTACGATCCAAATCTACAATAAGATTAATCAGATTAGAAACGCTGCTTCCATGCCTCCGAGCAATGCTGCAGTTGAACCATAATTTAAGCGTTACAGCTTAAGGAAAGGGCACAAAAAGGTCACAGGGTGGCCTTTTTGTGTTTGATTAAAGCCGAAATTATCTGCATAATTGGAAACAGATGCAGCAATATTTATATTCAGGCGGCGGCCGCAGGAGGATTGAGCCCCCCGGAGGGCTGGCCCGCCAAGGCTTTAGGAGGCTATGCAATGAAACGATCTTTTATTTTGATGCTGATTGTACCTTTCCTCTGGGCTCTGAACTTCGTCTTCGGCAAAATGCTGGTGGGCATCTTACCGCCATTCGCCATTGCCGCCGGACGCTTTACCGTGGCGGGAATAATTTTCGGCCTCTGGATTATCATCTGCCGAAAAAGGCTGCCCCAAACCGATATGCCTTTCCTTTTGAATCTGGTTATGATCAGTCTTACCGGTGTAGTCGCCTTCAACGGGATTCTTTATGTGGGGCTTCAATACACCACGGTCGCCAATAGTACCATCGTTAATTCCTTTAACCCCATTCCTACCATGCTGCTGGCCGCTTTGATCCTGAAAGAAAAGGTTACCGGGGCCCAATATGGGGGGGCGCTTTTATCCATTATCGGGGTATTTATAATTATCAGTGCCGGAAATGTGAGTTCACTGGCCAAATTCAATATCGGGGACATAATCATTTTCCTTAACACCTTTGTTTGGGCTTTATTTTCGGTGTTAGGCAAAAAAGCCATGAAGGTGTTGAGCCCTTTGGAGTCAATTGCTTTCACCACCGTAATGGGACTTCCTTTTTTGTGGCTGTTGACTGCCTGGGAAGTGCATGCTTATCAGGTTACCAGCCTGCCTTGGTCTGCGGTAGGGCTGCTTGTGTTTTTAGGTATTTTTGCTTCGGTCCTGGCCTTTGTTTGGTGGTATCAGGGGATAAGAGATTTCGGTGCTTCCGGAGCAGCCATTTTTTATAACCTGATCCCTCTTTATACGCTGATAATCAGCGGCTTGTATCTGCGGGAAACAATCTATGCCTATCACATAATCGGCGGTTTACTGATAATTGCCGGTATATTGGTATCGTCTCTGTCCTTAAACAAAGGGGCAGCAGCTTGATGCCTGAGGGCGCCAATATATAACGATAATATTGCGGAAAGAAGGATGGTCGTGGGATATGTTCAAAAAGCCTCTGAGGCTGCCGTCAGAAAAACTCTGTCCTATCGCTATTACATATACGCGGTCATTACCGCAGCGTATTTCATAATTTATTTCCACCGCACCTCAACGGCAGCTATGGCTCCGGAACTGGTTGCCGCCTTTGGAATAACCCCTACGGCGGTAGGATTTATCGGCTCCATGTACTTTTATGCCTATGCCTTGGGGCAATTGCCGGCCGGTATTCTGGCTGACCGCTGGGGAGCACGCAAGACCTTATCCCTATTTGTAATGCTGGCCGGCTTGGGAGCTATTTTCTTGGGCCAGGCCAATAATTACGGCACCGTCCTGGCAGCGAGATTTCTGGTAGGGCTGGGGTCAGGGTTTGTGTTCGTTTCCGCTACCCGCATTTTATCCGACTGGTTTAAGAGGAATGAATTTGCCACCTACTGCGGGATACTCACAGCTATCGGCAATATAGGTTCACTGGCTTCTACTGCTCCTATGATCGCTCTTATGGCCTTCATAGGCTGGAGAGGCGCTATGACCACAGTGGGACTCAGTTCTCTGGTTATAGCCATTTTGCTCTGCCTGATTGTCCGGAATAAACCTTACGAGATAGGCGGCGCCAGTATTGCCGATATCGAAAATATACCGCCTGTGGATACCATTCCTTTAGGTATAGGCGAAAGCCTTAAGATACTGGTCGGCAAATATAATTTTTGGACCATAGCGGTAATGTTTTTTGTCTTGTATGGAACCATAATGGGTTTTCAAGGACTGTGGGGCGGGCCTTTCCTGATGAATGTCTATCATCTGACCAATGCCCAGGCCGGCAAGCTGCTGACGATGATTCCTATCGGCATGATAGGCGGGTGTCTTATGGTTGGAATTCTGGCTGACCGGGTGGTAAAGTCCAAAAAAAAGGTGGCTATGGTTGGTATTTTCGGCTATATTCTGACCTGGATCCCGCTGGTATTTTGGATTGACTCCATGTCGCTCAGCTTTATCCGGGTTTTGTTGCTTTTATATGGTATCTTTGGCGGGACCTTTGCGCTGATGTCGGGTAATCTGCAGGAGAATATTGATTTAAGAATGACCGGCACCGCTTTAGGGGTTTTGAATTTTTGCGCTTTCAGCGGCGGAGCCCTTTATCAGCAGATAATGGCGGCTATCATTGCCCGGGCTCCTGTGGGCAATGATATTATTGCCGCTTCAGGTTTTAAATCCGCTTTTACTGTGTGTCTGGTGACCCTGGTGATTGCCTGGATAATCTACTTGACCCAAAAAGATGTAACTGCGTCATGATTTTTTCCATTATCTATTTACTCCGTAAAGTCTGTCCCGAGGTCCGGTGGACTTCGGGACAGACTTTTTCATACGCAGTGGCCTCGGCTTTCTGTCACAGGAGATGATACCTGAATAGGTTACGTAACATTACAAATTGTGACAAAAGGCACAAATTCCAAAAGACACTGGTATAAGGCCTGGCGCCCGTTTGGCGGTAAAATCCCGCTGCGTTTGCTGTTGGCACGATAATTGCAAATTAGGATGGTACAGAGAGTATTCCGCCCTTGGGGGCTGGAAATGAGAATGCCGGCAGCTAAGCTAACTCCTTTTACCTTGGAAATCCCCTGTGCTCAGCTGATCTGCACAGGGGATTTCTTAAAAAAGGCACTATTGGTCTTCATGGTCGCGGGTGATGCTATAGAGCTTCATCTTGCGATACAGGGTCATACGGGACAGTCCCATTTCCCTGGCTACCTGGGAAACATTGCCTCTATGGACAGATAGTAAACTTACTATTTTATGGTATTCTGCTGCTGCCATATCCTGTTTTCGCTTTTGTTTATAACCGAACTTGGAATCAGTTAACGGCAGGTGATGGTGAGTCATTATGGTGGGAGTATTCAGAGGGAAAATTATCTCCGGCGGCAAATCCTCGCAGCTTATAGAACGGTGAAGGGATATCGACACCAGTCTTTCTATTATATTTTGCAGTTCTCTGACATTGCCGGGCCAGGAGTAATTCTGTAGACAATCCATTATACCTGGTTCCAAAATACTGAGAATGTTTGCATGGTTCCCATTCCATTTCCCCAGCATATATTTAACCAGTAAGGGGATGTCTTCTTTTCTATCCCGCAGCGGAGGAATGGTAATGGAGATAACATTTAAACGATAATATAAATCTTCCCGGAAATTTCCCTTTTCTATTTCGCAGCGAAGATCCTTGTTGGTAGCACAGATTACCCGGACGTCTATTGAGATTTCTCTGGAATCGCCAATCCGGATAATACGCCGGTTCTGAAGTACTCTCAGCAATGCTACCTGCAAATCAAAGGGCATATCTCCGATTTCGTCGAGAAAAATGGTACCTCCGCAAGCCAGCTCAAATTTGCCGATCTTTCCTCCCCGCTTGGCTCCGGTGAATGCTCCTTCAACATATCCAAACAACTCGCTGCCAACCAGTTCCCGGGGGATGGCGCCGCAATTAATAGCTACAAAAGGCTCTTGAGCCCTTGAACTGGCATTATGTACAGCCTGGGCAAAGACTTCCTTGCCGGTACCGCTTTCTCCCTGCAGCAATACATTACTGTCGTTGCTGGCAGCTATCCGGGCATTGGCAATACATTTCTGCAAAACCTTGCTGGCGCCGATGATATCGTCAAAACAATACTGTGCCCGGGCTCCGGAGCGGACTACCGGGCGATGGAGCCGATCCATAATTTGAAAAAATATTATTCCGCTGTCAATAGCTCCATTTTCGGCTCGGTTTATATAGCCTGAAACCAGACAGGGAATTTTCTGGGCGATCCCATTTAAAAAAACCTCCACATTATTGAATGAGTCCTTATAAAAAGACTTTCCGATTAAAGGGTTATGGCCGACAAAAAGATCAAACAACGGGGTTCCTACTATATCCTTTGGCTGTTTACCAAGGATTTGTCCCATAGCAAAGTTAGCAAGCTCAATTTTACCATTACCTGAAAAAAGAATAATACCGGCAGGCATATGGTTAATGATCTTGGCTAAGCAATGGTCAAATCTTTCAGCCACAGCAACATCCAGACAGGCATTTCCGAGTGTTCCAGCATCAACAAAGTTATTCCGTAAAAAGCTTAGTTCGTTACGGTTTAAGTCTGGTCTACCCATCCTATCCACCCCTGTTAAATTTTAATAAAGGCCCATCCAATACACGTGCTTATGCATCAACTCCCTTCTCAAAATATACGGGGGAAAATATAATTATCCGTTAGGGAACTATTCTAATTATATACTATTTCCATATTTTTTGCGCAGGGAAAAATGCCTAATATCACTATATATCGGCCTTCACCATGAATTTACCCAAAAAAAACATAGCATGCAAAGGGTTTTAACAATATGCTGCCATAATAGAGCTAAGCCCTTTTTAAATCCTGCCGGAAATACTAATGGACGGCCGCCTTTATTATTTCCCCTGGGTCTGGAGCGTTCCGGTTTTTGCTGATTGCTGTGGTATAATAACATAGAAATGCTAAATCCAGGAGGACAGGAAAATGGCGGAAAATACAGATATCGAAATAATGAGGCAGTGCATTGCCAGGAAGAAAGAAAAAAGCGCTTCTCAGGGCAGCATCAAGCGAGGCCCGCAGGATCGCTATGGAACTACCAAGGCGCATAAAAACAAAAATAAAAAAGGTGCGCAACCGGGGGATGAAGCATGAAATCCCTGGTATTAGCGGAAAAACCCAGTGTAGGCCGGGAAATCGCCCGGGTTCTGGATTGCCGGCAGAAGGGCAAAGGATATCTGGAAGGGACCAATTACGTGGTCACCTGGGCCTTGGGGCATCTGGTCACCCTGGCCGAACCGGAAGATTATGATAAAAACCTTAAACAGTGGCGCCTGGAGGACTTGCCCATGCTGCCGCCGAAAATGAAATTAAAACTGATCAAGCAAACCTCGCACCAGTATCAGGTGGTTAAGGGACTGATGCAGCGCAAGGATGTCACGGAGCTTATTATTGCTACTGATGCCGGGAGGGAAGGGGAACTGGTAGCCCGCTGGATTATGGATATGGTCCACTGGAAAAAACCGTTTAAGCGCCTGTGGATATCTTCTCAGACCGATAATGCAATTAAGGATGGGTTTGCCCGTCTTAAACCGGGAAGAGCCTATGACAATCTCTATGCAGCAGCGGTCTGCCGGGCGGAAGCTGACTGGCTGATTGGGCTTAATGTCACCCGAACTTTGACCTGTAAATTCAATGCCCAGCTTAATGCCGGGAGGGTGCAGACTCCTACCCTGGCCATGATGGTAAACCGGGAACGGGAGATTAAAAATTTCCGCCCGGTGGACTACTGGACGGTGAGAAGCGATTTCGGTAACTTCTTTGGCGATTGGCGCGGCCCTGATGGCGGGCGTTTGTACCAGCCGGCTCAGGTAGAGGAACTGCTGGCTAAAATTAAGGGGCAGGAGGGTACCATTGCCGAGGTAAAAACCGAAGCCAAAAAAGAACCCCCGCCGCTGGCTTATGATTTAACTGAGCTCCAGCGGGACGGTAACCGGCGCTATGGCTGGCCGGCCCAGAAAACCCTGGCGGTTTTGCAGGATCTCTATGAACGGCATAAGCTGGTGACTTATCCCCGTACCGATTCCCGTTATATAACTGCCGATATTGTCCCTACCCTGCCGGTCAGACTGAAAGCTATGGCGGCGGGACCCTACCAGGCCTTGGCCCAGTCTTTGCTGGCCAAGCCGATTAATCCCGGCAAGCGTTTGGTCAACGACAGTAAAGTAACGGATCACCACGCTATCATTCCTACTGAACAACCGCTTAAGCCGGCTGCTTTGGATGAGGATGAGAAGCGGCTTTATGATCTGATCGCGAGACGTTTCCTGGCAGTTCTGTTTCCCCCTTTCGCCTATGATCAAACGACCGTCATCACGGTGGTCAAGGGCGAGCGCTTTTATGCCCGGGGGAAGACGGTTACCGATCAGGGCTGGCGTGCGGTACAGGCAATTCCTGCCGATAAGGAAGAAAGCGCTGAGGAGAAGGTGCCCGAGCAAACTCTGGGAAGACATCAAAAAGGCGAAAAAGTTCAGGTCAGAAACTGTAAAAGCATTAAGCAAAAAACCAAACCCCCGGCCCGTTATACCGAGGCTACTCTGCTTAGTGCGATGGAGAATTGCGGCCAACTGGTAGAGAATGAGGAACTGCGTGAATCTATTAAGGGAAGCGGTCTGGGGACTCCCGCCACCCGGGCGGAAATTATAGAAAAACTTATTCATACCAGCTATATTGAACGTCATGGGAAGGAACTGATTCCGACTTCCAAAGGTATGCAGCTGCTGGGGCTGGTACCTGAAGCCTTGCGTTCACCGGAGTTGACTGCCCAGTGGGAACAGAGGCTGGCTGATATAGCCCAGGGGAAGGCTGACCAAGCCGATTTCAGGAGCGACATGCGCCAAGATGCTTCCCGCCTGGTTCAAAGTATCCGGGCCGACAGCGCCGTGTACCGGCCGGACAATGTATCCAAAAGCAAGTGCCCTCAATGTGGCCGCTATATGCTGATAGTAAACGGGAAAAGAGGCAAAATGCTGGTTTGCCCGGAGCATTCCTGCGGTTACCGCCAGCCTGAAAAAGGTGATGATTATGGCAGGATGGGAAGCCGGGCCGCCCAAAAACTGATCGCCCGCTACAGCGATAAAGAAGAACTGGGCACCAATCTGGGGGAGCTGCTGCAAGCGGCTCTGGATCAAAAAAATAAAGAAAAATAAAATCCCCATAATGATTTGACAAATCGATTTTCAGTACCTAAAATATAACTTTGGGTGCAAAATTTTAAATCTGGACTCAAATAGTTTAAAGATTGATTATTTCGGCATCACCATGTGTTGCCGTTAATTTTTGGTTTTAGAAGGAGAGACTGTTCCGTGTTGGAAAAACTGAGAAATATCGGGATCATTGCTCATATTGATGCCGGTAAAACCACTACAACTGAGAGAATTTTATATTATACCGGACTGACCCATAAAATGGGAGAAACCCACGACGGGGAAAGCGTTATGGACTACCTGCCCTACGAAAAGGAACGGGGTATCACGGTTACTTCGGCTGCTACCCGTTGTCTGTGGAAAGGGTGTCATATCAATATTATCGACACTCCCGGCCACGTCGACTTTACGGCTGAGGTGGAGAGAAGCCTTCGCATCCTGGACGGAGCCGTGGTTATATTCTGCGCCAAGGGCGGGGTTGAACCCCAGTCCGAGACGGTATGGAGACAGGCGGATAAATATCAGGTCCCGCGTATTGCCTATATCAACAAAATGGATGCGGTAGGAGCGAACTTTTTCCAGGTGGTGGAGCAGATAAAAAGCCGTTTGGGAGCTCATCCGCTGGTAATAGACCTACCGGTATTCGCCGGTGAAAACTTTTATGGCTTGGTCGATTTAATCCGCTTCAAGTTTTACACTTTTTCCGACCAGGCCGGAAACGATATCATGGAAAGTGATATTCCTCAGCAGCATCTGGAGGAAGCCCAGCGGCAGCGTATCGCTATGCTTGAAGACCTGGCCGAAACTGATGAGGAATTGCTGGAACTCTATTTCAATAATGAAGCTATATCGGAAGACCTGCTCAGGCAGGTTATCAGGAAGAACACCATTGCCGGAAGCATGGTACCGGTCATATGCGGGAGCTCTTATCGCAATATCGGGGTACAGCCTCTGCTGGATGCGGTGGTTGATTATCTGCCCTCGCCGCTTGACGTACAGGCGGCCCGGGCTCTTTGCCGGGACAGCGGTGAGGAGATGGAGGTAGTTCCTGATGACAAAGGCGATTTTGCAGCTCTGGTATTTAAGATTATCAGTGACCGTCATGTTGGTAAACTGGCATTTGCCCGGGTTTATTCCGGCCAGGTAAAAGCAGGCAGCTACATCTATAACAGCAGCAAGCGTAAAAAGGAACGGGTGGGCCGGCTGGTAAGGATGCATGCCAATCACCGGGAAGAAATAGAAGAAGTTACGGCGGGGGATATTGTGGCCTTTATTGGCCTTAAGGATATCGGTACCGGCGATACTCTGTGCCTGGAAGGCAGAGATATACTGCTGGAATCTATTGATTTTCCGGAACCGGTTATTCAGATTGCGATTGAACCTAAGACCCAGTCCGATCAGGATAAAATATCGGAGGCGCTGGCGCGCATAGCGGCAGAAGACCCGACTTTCAGGCTCTCATATAATGAAGAGACCGGGCAAACCCTGATAGCGGGTATGGGTGAACTGCATCTGGAAATCGTGGCGGAACGATTGGCTACCGAGTTCAAGGTTGATTTTAATACCGGGCAGCCTCAGGTGGCTTATAAAGAAACTATCACCAAATCAGCTGAACAGGTCACCCGCTATGTTAAACAGACCGGAGGCAGAGGGCAGTTTGCCCATGTCGTTCTCCGACTGGAACCTGGTGAAGGGTTTGAATTTGTAAATAAAATAACCGGCGGGGCTATTCCCCGGGAATATATACCGGCGGTGGAAGCCGGTATAAAACAGGCCCTGGAAGAAGGGGTGCTTAAAGGCTATCCGGTGGTCAATGTTAAAGCTACTCTGTTGGATGGTTCTTTCCATGAGGTGGACTCTTCCGAGCTGGCATTTAAAACCGCGGCCATGCTTGCCACCCGGGAGTGTCTGAAAAAAGCGGGGCCCCAGTTGCTGGAGCCGGTTATGCGCCTGGAAATAACTTCTCCCGAGGAATTCACCGGCAGTATAATCAGCAATATCAGTAACCGCCGTGGTCGCCTGCAATCCATGGAAATGGTCAATAATACCCAGGTTATAAAGGGTTGTGTACCGCTGGCGGAGATGTTTGGCTACTCTACCGTGTTAAGATCGCTTACCCAGGGAAGGGCAGCCTTTTCCATGGAGTTTTCCCATTATGAAGACCATAATGTCGCTTCTTAGCTATAAAATGAGCGTACACCTGCAAGGACTCTTGACCAGAGTCCTTCTTTTATTTACCCGGCAAAAGTTCCCTGCCATTTAAAAATTTCTACTGACAGGCAGCTGCGGGACAGATTATAATTATAAGTTGTCCGGTAAAAATTAAAGACAGTACAATTATTTAACCAATCTGTTAAAGGGAAGGAACGACCACCTATATGAAACAAGAATTGATCAGAAATCTGGCTATTATTGCCCACGTCGATCATGGTAAGACCACATTGGTGGATGGGCTTCTGCGGCAAAGCGGGGTCTTTCATGAGCGCCAGCAGATACAGGAGCGGGTTATGGACCGCAACGACCTGGAACGGGAGCGGGGAATTACTATAATGGCTAAAAATACCGCTATTCTGTATAACGGCTATCGTCTGAATATTGTTGATACGCCCGGCCATTCCGATTTTGGCGGAGAGGTGGAACGTATCGTACAAATGGTGGATGGGGTGCTGTTGCTGGTGGATGCCCTGGAAGGCCCCATGCCCCAGACTCGTTTTGTGCTTAAAAAAGCCTTGGCGGCAGGACTCTTCCCTATTGTGGTGATAAATAAAATGGACCGTCCCCAGGCTCGTCCCGGGGAGGTTCTGGATGAGGTACTGGATCTTTTTATTGAGCTTAATGCCAGTGAAGAACAGCTTGATTTCCCCGTAATCTATGCCAATGCCCGGGCCGGCAAAGCATCACTGGACCCGGCCGATCCTGGTTCAGATTTAAAACCGCTGTTCGATATAATTATTGACAAAATACCTGCTCCCGGCGGAGATAATGAAGAGCCTCTGCAATTGGGGATAAGCATGATTGATTATGACACTTATGTGGGACGCCAGGCGGTAGGACGGATACACAACGGCAGCCTCAATCTGCGCCAGGAAGTTGTGGTGGCGTCCCATGGCGCCGTGGGAAACCGGCAGCGGATAAGCGGGCTGTATATTTATGACGGATTGAAAAAGGTGGCGGTAGAAGAGGCGCGGACCGGAGAAATTGTAGTGATTGCAGGACTGATGAATTTTAATGTGGGAGATACCGTCTGTGATCCTGAGCAGGTGCTCCCCCTGGAATTCATAGCTATTGATGAGCCTACTGTAGCAGTTGCCATTCAGGTAAACAAGAGCCCTTTTTCCGGGCGAGAAGGTGCTTATGTCACCTCCCGCAAACTGGGGGAAAGATTAATGCGGGAGCTGGAAGCCGATGTCAGTTTAAGGGTTGTCCCCACTGATTCCCCGGATACCTTTATGGTCTCCGGCCGGGGAGAACTGCATCTTTCGGTTTTGATCGAGACTATGCGGCGGGAAGGCTACGAATTTGAGGTTTCCCGTCCCCGGGTAATTGAAAAAATCATTGACGGTCAGCGTTGTGAACCTATTGAAGAACTGGTAGTAGAAGTGCCGGAAGAATATGTGGGGATTGTTATGGAGCGTTTGGGCTCAAGAAAAAGTCAACTGGTAAATATGACCCAGAGAGGCGACGGCATGATGTATATGGAGTTCCTGGTCCCTACCCGGGGATTGTTCGGATTTCGCTCCGAGTTTTTAACTGATACCCGGGGAATGGGGACCATGTATCACCGTTTCCACTCTTATGCTTCCTACAAAGGAGAGATTGTCACTCGTCAGCGGGGATCAATGGTAGCTCATGAACCAGGTGACACCACCGGTTATGGCCTGGAGAATGCCCAGGAGCGGGGTGAACTTTTTGTCGAACCGGGAGTGGCAGTATACCGGGGCATGATCGTAGGGGAAAACTCACGCCCCAATGATCTGGTCGTCAATGTCTGTAAAAAGAAGCACCTGACTAATATTCGCAGTTCGACCTCGGATATTGCCGTGAAGCTGAATCCCCCCCGCAGCATGAATCTGGAGCAGTGTCTGGAGTTTATAACCGACGATGAACTGGTGGAGATTACCCCGATATCCATTCGCATGCGCAAAAAGAACCTCGCCGGTTAAGGCCTAGCGAGGATCCGGCAATGGTTTGGCGGCAGCCTGGGCCGGGGCTGGGTTTACGGCCCGGAAATTTTTCCCGGCGCTTACCAACTGGTCTTTGATTTTGAGGGTTGATGATTTGGCCCGGGCGGTAAAAAAACTGCCCACCAGCGGAAGCATGGCCAGACGGGAAAGCGGGTAGAGTGACTCGTTGCCCGGCACGCTTACCGGAATCACTTTTAGGGAGGGACTGTCAGTCTGTCCCAGCAAAGTGTTGATTTCCTCATTGATTCTGACTACGATATCCAGATGTTTGTTGCCCACGCAATAGATGTCGTCATCCCCGCTTTTTCCCAGGTAAATGAGCTCGCCGGCTTTCTCGGTTTCCATATTGCCGAAGACGGAAGAGGTTTCAAGCTGATCTTCCTGATTGAGGTAGCCCAATCCAAGCGTTAAGGCTTCAAATACTCCGGTTCGGGCGGCAAATAACAGATTCATTCGAGCACCTCCATCAACCCGGTTTTCCCTGTTTCCCGCACCAGGTTTTTCAGCCCGGGATAGGCTGCCTTAATACCGGTTCTGATCAACGGCCTTCCCAGCAAAGGGAGAGAGAGACTGCGGGATAGCCAGCCTCCAATCCGCAGCCACATATTTACATAAGGCATGGTGTCCACAAAACGAAATTCCTGGGTTGCATCCTGAGCTTCGGCCAGACTGGTCAGGAGGCCTCCGGAGTCGCTGTTTTTTGTACCCAGCACATAGATAGCGTTGCCGTCAGCGTCGGTTCCAGCCGGCCTTATTTTACCGAAGTCATCTTTTTGAGTCTTGTCAAAATAGGGCAGATTAATGATCTCCTTTATAGGAGGAGTCTGCGGGGAATCCAGTTTGCCTGCATGGATATGGGCGGCCACCACCGAGGAATGGCTTCCGCCGTAATCAAAATATACGATCTTGATAAGGTTCACCTGCTTTTAATTAATATAAGTTTAGAAAACTGGGAAAAAGTTTAACCCTTCTGAATATAGTTTAACCGGTAAAAAAGAGTATAATGTATATTAGTTTATACATCAGGATTTTATTGACCTTAAAATGCCGGTAAGGTTTTTTACGGAAAAAGCATTTTGTACCATTATATGTATTAATAACTTTTACCAACATTAGTGACAGTTTTTGGTTGTTGGGGCGTAGTTAATTTTGATGTATCATTTTAAAAGGACTTATTGAAGGAGGTAGTATTGTTGCGAAAAGGACTGATTGTTTTATCGGCTTTCTGTTTGCTGTTTTTAATGGCGACCCCTGCTCTGGCGGATGTTAATTTAAATATCAACGGCAATTCTTATCAGCCGCGCATCCAGCCCCGGGTGGAAGAAGGCACCACCATGGTACCGGTTTATGTGGTAGGTCGGATACTGGGAGTGGAAATACCTGCTGACGGGCAGGAACTGATTATTGAAAAGAATGGTCAGAAACTTACCCTTACTCTGGATAACAAAGAGGCCGGCCTCAATGGCAAAACGATTGCCCTACCCGTAGCTCCCAGCCGGGAAAACGGCGAGGTAATGGTACCGTTGCGGGCAGTTCTGGATGTATTCGGAGCTAAAATCGACTGGCAGGAACAGTCTTCCACGGTACTGGTGGATTACCAGGAACAGCGCCAGGGAATGAGCGTAGAGGAAATGATGGCTAAGTCCAGTGAAGCTCTGGCGGACTACAATACTTACAAGACCAAGGCTGATATGACCCAGCAGATGGAGGTAACCAATCCGGAAGAAGCCAATAAAACTGAAAAAGTGGACATGAAGATGAATCTGGACATGGCGGTTCAAAATGACCCGGTGCTGGTTTACGGGAAGACCACGGTGAATATGGCAGTTTACGGAGAGGACGGCAATAGCCTGGAGCCCGTGAATACCGAAATTTTGCTTAACGAGGAAGGAATGTACGTTACCATGCCCGAGCAGGGTTGGGTGAAAATGACGATTCCCGGCATGGATATAAAAGCCCTGATGGAACAAGCCGGCGGCCAGGATCCCATGGCTTCTCTTAAGATGCTGCAAGATGCCGGAGCCTTAATGAGTTTTGGCAATGATCAGCAGAAAAACGGAGAGTCTTATTGGATAATCAATGTAACTATGGGACCTGACAGCGTAAGCCGTCTTATCCAGGATGTGCTTAAAAAAGTTCCTCTGCCCCAGACTGAAGTCCCGGAATTGGACCAGGTTATAGCACAGGTATTTAAAAACATGAATGCCGATATGGTATACAGTGTGTGGATAAACCAGAAAAACTTCCTGACCGATTATATGCAGATGGACAGCGATATCAGCTTAAATATGCAGGTGCCTGCCGATCCTGAGCAGCCGGACAATTTATTGAACATGGATATGAAGATGAAGCAAAGCGCATTTTATGAAATCTATGATTTGGGAGTACCTTTTACCGTTCCGGATGTAAGCCAGGCCGTTGATATGAATGAAGTCCTAGAAAAGCAAGAATAACCGGGAGGGAGTCCTATGGCCAATTTCTTCACCGACCTTATAAGCCGGATCAGCCTGGTGGAACTATGGGAGGCTTTAGCATCCGTTTCCAGGCGGCAAAATGTGCGGGTTAACCCTGGAACAGGTGATAAATCAATATTTGGTGCCGGAGATAAAAAAACGTTTAGCGAGATAATTCGTCAGGCCAGTGAAAAATATGGTATTGACGAGAGCGTTATCGCGGCGGTTATCAAACAGGAGTCGTCATTTAACCCGGCGGCTGTTTCCAGGTGCGGGGCGCGGGGATTGATGCAGCTGATGCCTGCAACGGCACGCAGTCTGGGGGTTAATGATGCCTTTAATCCGGAAGAGAATATTATGGCCGGAACCCGTTATTTGAAACAGAAGCTGGATGAGTTCGATGGCAATCTGTCTCTGGCCCTGGCAGCTTATAATGCCGGCAGCGGCACGGTCAAGAAGTATGGCGGCATACCGCCGTACCAGGAAACCCGGGCCTATATCGACAAGGTCATGAAATCAATTGACTATAGGGCTTGAAATTTATTTTCCCGTGGAAAAGCAGCCCCGTCTCAAAGGTCGGGGGACATAAGAAAGTAATATCAACTTTTGCAGGAACGGCATGGCTTTGGTTATGTCGTTTCCTGTTTCATCAGTAAGGTCATAGCAGATACGGATGCCCTGCCGCCGTTTGTCGCTGCTCTTGTCCGGGGCTTCAATGTAGATTGCCTTGACGAGTTCCCGCAGAGCGTAGGGGGTTAGCTCCTGCAAATCCTCATACCTGTGTATCCGCTGGAAATTGCTCCAAGTTATCAATCTGTCGTTCCTGTACTTTAATTTCTTGCCGCAAGCCCTGCGCTTCCATTTAAGCTACGTTTGCTCGTCCTCATAGCTATGGCTCATCATGGCAAATCGTTCTTCCGTGAAGCGCTGTGCTACATTGTCCTGATAGAGCCGGATGAAAAGACGGTCACAGTGTCAATTTCGCTCGTTCTGGCTATACCGCCTGCCTTGATCGCCAGCGTCACATGGCAGGCGAAGTCGCCGTTCAGATATTTTCCCAGTCCTCCAGTATGGCGGCTGAAACGGCGGCGTCAAGCGGGTCAGGGGGCTGCCGCGGTCTGCGCATGACCGCCGATGTCAATTACGATGACATCCTCGCTGTTGTTCCATATTGTCACGATAAGCCCAGCTTCGTCATCAGAAAACGCAAGCTCCTTTATATACGAGCTTTCATCCGGCAAATCCACGGACGCAAGACACTTGCCCTCGTAATCGTAGATTTCCGACCAGAACGAGTAGACTGCTGTTGTGATATCATCGTTGCGCCAGATGAGATTTGTGCCGGTAATATCTTTTACAAACTGCTCCGATTCGATGTCAAACACAGAATAGACACAGTTTTTCGGCCCTGCGTGACCCTTAACTATGATATATTTTCCCACCGGGTAGTGGCCTGCCAGTGCGTTGATCGCCTGATTGCGCTCCTTCATATCATAGTCAATGCCGTTATAGTTAAAGATCGTCGCTCCATCCGTACCGCCAACGGGCAAAACGGAAGCATCGTCTTCCGGTACCAGGGTATAGATGCTCCATATGAATTGCCCCATATTGCTGTTTTCATGGGTCTTCACCAGCCAGAGCTGGCCATCCACGTTCAGCAGGTAACATCCGTCATTCAACGGCTGATATTGGATATCGTTATATACTTCGCTGACATTCGGTATGCTGCCGACAGTAAACTGCGAGCCCCATTCCTCGTCTGTCCAAGGGAAAGGCTGCCAGCTCCACGAGACTGGAGAAATGACCTGAGTAGCGCCGGTACTGCGGTTTTCAATGGTGAAGCCGTCCTCTCCAATCAGATACCGGCTGCCGGAGTCACCATTCACGGCGGCATAGGAGCTAAGCGGGTTCATATACAAACAGCCGGAGGAGACGTAGGTTTCTCCGATGACAGGTTCGTATACACCTGAAACGCTGAGCAGCGCCACCGCATTATTGTAATCGTCTTCGCCGATACTATAATAGCGCGACTCGCCGTCGTAGTGAATGCATGCAATGCTGCGTGGCGATTGCTCTATGGTTATCATATAGTTATCCTCCAGAACGAAGCTTATGCTCCCGTGAACATTTGCTCCCACCGGCGGAATAAGTCTTTGTTTCCAGTCGGCGTTATCAAGCAGCCGCGCCAGCGCTTCGCCGGACACCTGGGTAAAATTTGCGTCGCCGTCGCCATACCTGTCCTTCTCCGGCACATATATGACCTCAATCTCATCCAACTGCACACAGGCACGTGCTACGTTTTTATAGTCCAGTGACGGAATGGCTTCATTTTTCGGGTTTGTCAAAAAACACACCGCCACCACAATACAAGCAATGACTGCCACGGCGATGATCCAAAACGTGGTTTTTTTGTAGTTCAGCACGGTCTTTCTCCTTTCTTTTACGCCCACCTCACCGAATGCCAGCGGACACGCCATGACTATTCTGAGAGGAACGCTGCACGAGAGAAGCGCCTCGGAATAGTCATGGCGTCTTTTTCCATTGTCCGGATGACCTTTTCATCACAGGCAAGCTCAATGTCCCGGCAGAGCAGGATGTACGCCAGCCAGCAAAGTGGATCGAACCAGTAGATCGCAAGGAGCAGGAAAACCAGCGGCTTCCACCAATGGTCACGTCGTTTCAGATGTGCGGTCTCGTGGGCAACGACATGGGATTCTTGCAATTCATTCATGCTGGACGGAAGGTAAATGCGGGGCTTTACCTTCCGTCCAGCATGAACGGCATTTTGATGTCATCACAGATCCAGATATTGTCCTGAACATTAAGCGATGCCTTTACCCTCCTGTGCAGTCTCAGATAGCTGATAACAGCGTACAGGAGCATGACAGCCATGCCGGTAATCCAAACCACGCGAGGATCTCCATAATTCTGCTACCGGTATCGGAGGGAACTGTAACGCCTTCATAATAATTATCTCCGAGATATTCATTGACAGGTATATCTATTGCATTTACGCTCGTGCTGATGTCAAATGAATTGCCTGTAATAACTGTGTGTGGAACAGTCTCCGCACTTGGAATCAGACTGAACACACTCTCAAACGAGAAAGGGCACACCAGCCGGATGGCAACCACGGCCCATAGAACGCAGGGCAGCCACTTTGGCGCTTTCTTTAACAAAAAACGTAGCACGACCACGGCCAGAATAAGCCAGCCTGCCGCGATGCTCATATTCAGTATCTTGAGAAATACAGCGTCCATGGCTTACTCCTTTCTCGCGGCAGCGTCGATCATGCGCCGAATTTCTGCGGGCTCCTCCGCTGATAGGTCTAAATGCAGCGATGAACGCCGGGAGAGAAGCATCAAAGGTATTATCAACAAATTGCTCGCTCTGCACTGTGTAAAACTCCTGCCGGGATAGAACGGATGAGACCGTGCCGCCCTCGTTTTTAAAAATACCACGATCACAGAGCTTACGAAGCACCGTATAGGTGGTGGAGCGGTTCCAGCTCAACTCCTGCTCGCACAGCTTCACCAGCTCGTGGGAGTGCAGCGGCTCATCGCTCCAGATAATATCCGCAAAACGGGATTCTATGACCCCGAGCTTGATTTCAGGCATAAGGCATACCTCCAAATCAGTCTATTCTTAATAAACTAATTGCAGTTTACTCGAAATAAACTACGTTGCCAATAGAGTGCATAAAATATTTACAGCGCGCCTGAGAACCGAATTGCTTTTTGCTGACTTGCTTTCCGCCATCCGTTGCACGGGAAGGGAAAGAAAAAGCGCAATAGCGAACAAGTTGAAAAGGCAAAAAAATACGCTGTACCCCTTTTCCGTACCGAGTACAGCGTATTTCGTTTGTTGCCCAATCCCGCCTGACAGATGCCGTAAGTCATTTTTTTGGATTACTGTCTTATGGACACCCGTCTCAAGCAGACGGGGCTTTTCTTATGCATGATTTTCTTCTCCGGATAAAGCGGGCTAAATTAAACATAATAATAATAACAGTTAATCGGAGGGGGCAAGCGGATGCTGGGAATCAACGCCATAAACCGTAATGAACATGGAGTTATCGTCAATATAGAGCTGACTGACGGGCGCCGGGTTACGGTGGAAGAATTGAGGCGGATAGCGGATAAGGAAAATGTCGGAGGGGCTTATATAAGCCGTGATGATGACGGCGAAACCAGACTGCATATTGTCCGGGATGGGGATACCGAAGCCGACCGGGACTGCGGGTCGCTTATATAATTTGTATTAACAGGTCATGGCCGGAGGCCACAACCACCTATGAAAATAGTTTCACGGTTTCGCTGGTCTTTTGACGCGGAATCCTGGAAATTAGAGGGAGGAACGCGGAAGAAAACCTTAATAAAATCCGCGTATTTCCTTAAAAGATTCCGCGAGTTCCGCGTCTTTTTATAATGAATCTGCGTTGATCTGCGTCCTTAATTGCGAGTATAACGAGCATCAGTTGTCCTCGAAGGGGGCGTCTATTTTCTAATTAACAGGTAAAGGGGAAAAGGATTATGGAGAACAACGAAAACCAACATCTGAACATACTGCTTTTCAGCGGCGACTATGATAAATGTCTGGCCGCATTTATCCTCGCTAACGGAGCCCGGGAAAAAGGGATGACCGTCACCATATTCTGTGCCTTCTGGGGACTCCTCATACTCAGAGACCCGGAGAGACTCAGTCTTGAGGATAAAGGCGCTTATGAGAAGATGTTCGCTTCCTTTACCCCGGCGGAAGCGGAAAAACTGCCGCTGTCCAAAATGAATATGGCCGGGATCGGGAAAAGCATGCTCATTAATATGATGGACCAGAAAGATACCCCCCATCTGCGTGATTTTTTGGAAGGCGCCCGTAAAAAAGGAGTAAGATTCTGTGCCTGCAAGCTTTCCCTGGAGATCATGGGTTTTAAAACCGAGGAGCTTCTGCCGGATATTGAAGTCATTGATGTCTACGCCTATCTGGAGGATGCCGCTCACGCCGGTATTCAGCTTTTTATCTAGGGCCCTGAGCAAAACTTGCCTTTATTTTTGAGGAACCTCATACTCCCTGGTGAACATAGTATATAAAAACTATGTATAAAAGGGTGTATTACAATTAACGACAGCCATAAAACGGCTATGATTTTACGCCGAAACATAAAAGGCCTAAAAGTCAAAGTACCCATCCGGGGCAGGAAAAGGAACTATATCTATTTCGATAATGCGGCCAGCACTCCTGCTTTGATTTCGGTTATCAACGAACTCTATGATTATCTGGACTGGTATTCCGGGGTGCATCGGGGTACCGGCTATAAATCCCTCGTAAGTTCCAGAATCTATGATGATGCCCACGATATTATCGGCCGCTTTGTGGGGGCTGATTCAGTGCGGGATACGGTAATCATGGTCAAGAATACCAGTGAGGCCATAAATAAGCTGTCCTACCGTTTGCAGCTGAAACCTGCCGATGTGGTGATCACCACCGATATGGAGCATCACTCCAATGACCTTCCCTGGAGAGCCAGGGCCAGAGTCGAATATGCGGCCATTGACCGTCAGGGCCGGCTTGATACCGAAAGTCTTAAGCGGCATTTAAAGAGCAATTACCCCCGCACCAAACTGCTGGCCGTTTGCGGTGCTTCCAATGTTACCGGTCATGTCAACGACGTGCATCTGCTGGCCCGAATGGCTCATGAATACGGTTGCCCCATACTGGTGGACGGAGCCCAACTGGTGCCCCACCAGCATTTTGACATGAAACCCCATAATGATACGGCTCATATTGATTACCTGGCTTTTTCCGGACATAAAATATACTCCCCTTTTGGATCCGGGGTATTGATCGGGCCGCGGAACACATTTGCCGGCGGCCCTCCCGAATACCCGGGGGGAGGAACCGTCAAACTGGTAATGGCAGACAAGGTGTTTTGGGCTGATCCACCTGATCGGGATGAAGCCGGTTCACCTAATGTCATCGGTACTTATGCTCTGGCCCGGACCCTGATGTACCTTGACCGACTGGGCATGGATAAATTAGGCCGGTATGAACAGGAACTTACTGATTATGCCCTGGACCAATTGCAGCAGGTCAAAGGAATCACTATATACGGCAGTAAACCCCGGGTGGGAGTCATAAGCTTTAACCTGGCGGACCTACCCCATGCCCTCTTGGGAGCTATTCTTTGTTTTGATGCCGGTATGGGGGTAAGGACCGGTTGTTTCTGTGCCCAAAAGTATGTGCGACAATTGCTGGGGCTGGCTGAAAGCGACCACTACCTTGAACTCTATGACAGTGGACGTATGGCCAAGATTCCCGGTATGGTCAGAGTGAGTCTGGCGGCTTACAACACCCGGGAAGAAGTTGACGAACTTGTGCGATGGCTTAAGCATATAGCCGCTCATCCCCATAAATACCGTCGGGCTTACCGCTTTGCGGCATCTCAGGGAGGCTATTGGCCCATTGATAAAAAAATAGACGCCGATTTAAGCAATTTAATCAGGATTGACGCCGGCTTTTAAAGATTTTTAGGCGCTAATCAGCATGATTCCCTGAATTCTGCATAATAACGGAAATTATTTCCATATAATCGGGTGGACAAAGATTTTAAGCAGATAAGAAGGAAATTACCACATGTTTGTACAATATTATTATAGAAATAGTATTTTACTGCAAAAACGTGTCAGTTTGGATACATTAATATTTTATGGCCAGGATTCTGCCTAGGATAAAATACTTGTCTGGCGGGAATGCAGGAGACTGCATTCGTGCAGGGCGTCACCCTCGTTCATTATACCGCTTCCCCGGGGCAAGATTTACTATAACGCTCCTTCGACAGTTCCTGCATGCTTAAGTATCCAGCTTTGTTTTTTGCAGGGAAGAAATCGGGTGAATAAATGACTGACAAGCATGTTAATATTCCGGAAGAACTAAAGAATAGTATGGTCAGACTGCTGAAGTTCGGGGAGGTGCCGGAGGACCAGGCCCAGCTGTTCCTGTCTCAGATGGAGCTTTATAAGCGTATAAAACCCCAGTCTTTTGATGAGCGGGAGCTTGCTAAAATAAGGGAAAAGATAAGTCCGATTTTCTTTGACCTGTACCGGACGATATTTAAAAAACTATTATCGGGCAGCTATGATGACCGGCTCTATCAGATGTTTATCAATTATGCTTATATGGATGAGGAGATACTGAACCCGGAGCAGGTTAACACCCTGTATGGCATGTTGGATGAGACTGAGACTCCGGGTCACTATCCCCTGTATAATCTGGCCGACTGGTTAAAGAAAATATACAGCCAGGAGAAAGACCCGTCAGTAAACGAGTTTGAGCAGGATTACTATGAAGTATTCAGAGAATTGAAAAAACGGGGAGAAATCCAGGAGGCTGACAAGGCCGCTTATGAAAATGATGTGGAACGCCGTTTATCCCATGAGATTGATAACCTGTTCCGGGTGGGACAGCGTATATGCTGTGGGCAGGTGGCAACCTATCTGCCGCTCTTGCATAGCGGTATGATAAGTAAGGATTTAGCTTCGGCCCGGCTCACCGGGGAGAAGCTTACCGATTCCTTCCGGCGGGTTTTGAATGTGGATTTTTCAGCGTTTCATCGCGAAATAGTATACTACCGGCCGGAACTGATTGCCAATAAAGAATTGATAATGAAACAGATTTTTCCGTATGTGATCCTGGTGCCCACATTCGGAGCCCGGGCCGTGATGTGGCAGGAAATCACGGGAAGGGTAAGAAATTCCCCCGGCCGCCTGTTGTTTCCCCTCTTTACGGCTGAAAATCTGGATGATCTGGTGGTGGACATCATGGCCCGTTTTCGGTGGGAACTATCCCGAACCATGTCCAGTTCCGTCCAGAACGATTCCCATCAGAACTCGCTGGTTGGCGAATACAGCGACTATATCCAGTTTTATAAGAAGAATGCCGAACTGTCCGGTGAAGCCAAAGAAAAGTTACGGGTGCAAATAGACAAATATCGCAACAATGCCGGTGATATCTTTGCGGCCGACTACCATACCTGGGTAAATTATGAGTCCCGGGGCATGCTGCGCCTGAACAAAGTAGCCCGCAATATATTGTTCAAATATTGCCCCTTTTCCAGACAGATACGGCAAGACCTGACGAAACATCCTTTATACAGCCCAATGATAACCAGATACGACAATATAAGAAGCAAAAAGTTGACCCTGATGGAAGCTCGCTATACCAGAATAGTCAAACGGGGCCTGACCCTGGATGCCGATCTCAACGGCAATCTTATGTTCCACCGGATGTAGTTTGGCCGGGTTTTTCCCGCCAACAGGCAAACTTTATAGAACAATTGGAGATCGCCCTTTGCCGGAATTACGGCAGAGGGTGATTTTTTATAGCATAAAGGCTATGCCGGTAAAGCATAATAAGGTCAATGAAAAATATTTATGAGGTGATAACTTGAATAAAATCGTTGCCGTAGAAAACAACCTGGCCCCTATCAAAGAATACTTGCTGGATCAGGGCTGCCAGGTTGTAGACGTGGATTCCATCGGAGGTACCAGAGTAGATGCCGTGGTTATTTCCGGAAGCAGCAAAGATTTACTGGGGATGCAGGACATGGTAATCAATGCTCCGGTTATTGATGCCCGGGGTAAAACCCCCAGCGAGGTCTGGGAGAGCATAATGCGTTATTAAATCCGGCCCTGCCAGGGGAGCCTATTGATTGCAGTGAAATATCTGGTCGAATTCTGCGCTGATGCGGATAAAAGCCTTTAGTATCCGGGGGTCAAAGTACTCCGGCCTGGTTCTGCCATCTCCCCGGGTGATTATATCCATGGCCCGGTAGTGGGAAAAGGCCGGCTTATATGGCCGGCGGCTTCTTAAAGCGTCATATTGGTCGCAGATAGCCACTATTCTGCCTTCAATCGGAATCTCTTTGCCTCTTAAACCGCTGGGGTAACCGGAGCCATCCCAACGCTCATGGTGGGTCAGGGAGATGGACTCAATCATCTGAATCTCCTTAAATTTAGAATTGGACAGAATATGGGCTCCGGTTGTGGTGTGGGTTTTCATGATTTCAAATTCATCTTCATTAAGAGGACCCGGTTTCAGAAGGATTTGATCCCAGATCCCTATTTTACCAATATCGTGGAGAGGAGCAGCAAAAGCGATAGCTTCCACAAATGCAGAGGACATTCCCAGTTCCTCAGCCAGGCGGGGAGAATAAATGCCGAGGCGTTTATTATGCATGCCGGTATCCTTATCTCTTAATTCGGCTGCGGCTGACAAGCGATATACTACCTCGGAGGTAAGATCGCTAACTGCCGCCAAGGCATCGGAAAGTTCCCGCGTACGCAGGGCCACCGTGGCCTCCAGGTTTTTCTTGTACTCCTCTTCCATTCGCGTCACCCGGGCAAACCTCACCGCCTTTTCAATTACAGTAAGAAAGAGGCTTAAGTCCAGGGGCTTAAGTACAAAATGTTCTACTCCCAGGTTAATCAATTCAAGCAGATATCTGGCTTCGTCATGAGCTGATATCACTATTATAATTTGGTGCGGTTTATCCTTTTTTATTTCCCGAACCATTTTAACCCCATTCATAATGGGCATATTAATATCCGTAATGATAAGGTCGTAGCTGCTCTGCTTAAATTTGTCCAGGCCTTCCACCCCATTTTCTGCCGTATCTACTACGGAAAAAAAACTTGACAGCAACCTGGCTGTATTCTGGCGCAATTCCCGGTCGTCTTCCACATATAAAATAGTGATACCTTGAGCAGCCGCTTGCAATTCTTTGGGATTTATCATAATCATTACCCCTGTACAAGTGGTAGCTTAACAGTAAAACAGGCTCCCTGGTCTATATTGCTGGCCAGCAGTTGTCCCCGGCAATGTTCCTCCACAATCATTTTAGACATATATAAACCCAGCCCGGTACCTATGCCCGGTCCTTTGGTGGAAAAGTAAGGGGCAAATATCTTATCCCTGATCTCTTCAGGAATTCCGCCGGCGTTATCCTGGATGTGAACTTCAATATAATCATCGCTTTCCCTGCCGGTAATAATAATCTCGGGGGCAATTATTTCATTTTCCACAAAGGCATCCGATGCGTTTTTAATTATGTTCAGAAATACCTGCATGAGTTCATTGGGATAAGTGAGAATAGGGGTAGAAAAATTATAATCCTTTATCAGACTGACGTTTTTATACTCCAGTGATTTGCCGATAATGCCCAGAGTGTCATTTATTACCTGGTTCATGATCACCATATCCTGGGGATTATCAGGTTTGAAAAAGTGGCGGAAATCATTAATGGTATTGGATAAATATTGAGCATGGCCGTTGATATCGTTTAACAGTTCTTTGAACTGGTTTTTATCGAACATATCCAGATCAAGATATATCTGCAGATTGCCCGCCAGGGTGCTTATAGAAGATAAGGGCTGACGCCACTGATGGGCAATCATGCCTATCATTTCTCCCATCGCTGCCAGTTTGGAGTTCTGAACCAGCAGCTGCTCCTGTTTACTGCGCTGGGCAAACTGTTCCTGAAGCTGCTCGTTGAGTTGAGCCAGTTCTTCCACCATGTCATTCAGTATATTCTGTTCCCAGCGGAGTTCTTTCTCCTGGTATAAGTGACAGTTTTCACCTTTGTTGAGACCGTTAAATATGGCCATAGCCATATCGTAGCAGGAGTTGTAGCCGCAGGCCGCACAGTTTCTGAAGTCCTTGGCTTCAGTTTTGTGCATGGCCTGGTATATTTTATCTAATTCATCGGCGGTGGGTATTTTCAAATTGTTATATTCGGACAGATTCCGGTAAGAATGGTATTCAAAATCGAATTGCTGCCTTACATCCTCTAAAAACCGGGTCAGCTTTTGCTGCTGAACTTTATCCTGCCGGCTTTGTTCGGAACGGGTGGCCACCGCCCGCTCAATCTCATCCAGGGAACGGTGATGATTAATAGAGCCCGGCCCCATATTACAGCCCTTTTCACAACTGAGAATGTCAATAACCAGAGGCAGATCGGAAGCCTCTTCCAGTATAGCCTTTTCCAGATCGGGCAGATATTTGTCATAGGCTATCGGGCCTTCGATCCTCCTTATCCAACTGGCTTGGGTATCAGGATAGTTGTGCAGGTAACATTCCCCCAGTCCTCCGGGACTGGAGAAGTTAGTAGCTATCCCGGCAGGCACCCAATTGTCAAAATCGCTGTCCGCCAGATGAGGCAGGGATATACCTTTATCCTCCAGTATTTTTATCAATGACTGATATATGACGTTGTAGCGGACCGTTTTGCTGTCCTGGAACTCACGCCTTTTCGCCGGGCAGGGGGAGATAAAGACCAGTTGGCTGTCAGGATGCAGCGATTTTACATAAACCGCAATGTTGTGTACCGGACTGCCGCTGGGGGCCAGGTGCTTCAACAGACCGGGCTGATAGAGCTCAATGTATTTGACAATAGCGGGACAGGGCTGAGCTATGAGGGGAAGATTTGCTTGTCCGGAGGCAATTAGATCATGATAACAGGCGACCGTTATTTCAGCGCCCAGGGAAACATCGTATACGGCCTTAATACCCAGCATTTTGAGCGCAGTTATGAGCTTCCTTAAATCAAAGTTGCTCTGGGCAGACGGCGCTACCAGTGCTACCATGTCCGTTTCCGGCAAGACGGCTATAAACTCGGCCGCATCATCTATAGGAAACCGGGCGCTCTTTTCCACCACCCCGCCATGGCTCTTGATGCAGGCATCTATACACCTGCCGCAGCCTATGCAGAGATGATTATTGAATTTGACCACATCCCCACTGCCGTCACTGCATACTTTAACCGGGCAAACCGCAATACACTGATGGCAGTTAATGCAGTTTTCCTCTTTAATGCCTATCACTTCTATTAAATTGTCCATACCTTCACCTGCATCCATAAAAGCTATGGCTTTTGCTTTACCGGACGGCGTAAAGCAGAATTTAAAGCCGTACCAGGCCAGATTAATTAAAGAGCCCTCTCCTCAAATCATTAACCTGGCTCCGGCATTTTCCCACCTGAACTTCTCTGCCGGTAAAGATTAAGGGTAGTAATCCAGCTCCTAAGGATGCCGCTCTTTCCCCCCTCTCTCTCCACATCATCCGTCCAAGTTGTATTGTATCAATTCAACATCATTCTAAAATATCCTTTTACTTGTAACAATTTTCCCATACAAAATAGTCTGTATAAAAAAGGGACGATTTTGTAAATACAAGAATCAACGTAAAAATTAATCTCACTTAATTGAAAGATCAAGGTTATAAAACATCTTGCAGTCAGAAAACTCAGGTATTAAGCGAAAAAGGTCTGATATTAAAAAGCCCGGTTCTAAAAACAGCCAGAAAAAACTTGCCTGAGATTGAAAAAAAGACTATTCTAAAACAAAGAGTTGAACAACAAATTCATATATTCAAATGAAGGATATGGGAGAGTATCTATATGATACGCCGAAGAGGCAAGCTCCTGATAAATCATGGTCAGGGGTGTAACTTTCAGGCAAAGGGGCCATATCCGGATGAAGCCCTGAAGCCTTTACGACAGGGAAGAAAATGATATTTTCTTCCCTGTTTTTGTTTTATTCAGTGTTTCTATCATGTGAAAGGAGGGATCAATTTAGCAATAGCGCAGTTAATATAGCTGGATACTTTTACGGATAGGAGGAAGAATATGACTTTGAAAAAGACTCCCGTATATGCAATGCACTTAAAATATCATGGAAAAATGGTCGATTTTGGCGGCTGGGATCTGCCGGTCCAATATGAGGGAATCATCAAAGAACACCATCAGGTAAGGTCGAAAGCGGGACTTTTTGATGTTTCCCATATGGGTGAGATCGACGTCAAGGGTGAAAAGTCCGAGGAGTTTCTTCAGCATCTGGTTACCAATAATGTGAAGAAGATGATCAACAATCAGGTACAGTATACACCTATGTGCTATCCCAACGGTGGCGTGGTGGATGATCTTTTAATATACAGATATTCGACCAGCCATTACCTGCTGGTTGTTAATGCGGCTAATACAGCTAAGGATTACGAATGGATTTTTGAGAATGCTTTCGAAGGAGTAACGGTTAAAAATGTATCTGCCGACTATGTTCAGTTGGCGATTCAAGGCCCGCTGGCCCAGAAGATCCTGCAAAAGATCTGTGATACCGATCTGGAGCAGATCAAATATTACTATTTCTTGCCGGAAGTGCACCTTGCCGGAATCAGCTGTCTCATATCCCGGACCGGCTATACCGGAGAAGATGGTATGGAGATATATTTTGCTCCGGAGCATGCTGAAAAACTGTGGGAGGCTATACTGCAGGCCGGCGGAAATGACATAACCCCTATCGGCCTGGGGGCTCGTGACAGTCTGCGTTTTGAAGCCAAACTGCCGCTCTACGGGCAGGAAATGGATGCTGACATCAGCCCGCTGGAAGCGGGTCTGGGTTTCTTTGTAAAACTTGATAATGACGACTTTATCGGCAGAGAAGCGTTGATCCGGCAAAAAGCCAGTAAGCCTGGCCGAGTTCAGGTGGAATTTCAAATGTTGGAACGGGGTATAGCCCGATCTCATTATGAAGTGCAAAAAGACGGGCAGAAAATCGGTTGGGTGACCAGCGGCGCTTTTGCTCCTTCGCTGGATAAAAATATCGGCCTGGCTCTTATTGACAGAAAGTATGCCGAGGATGGCGGGAAGCTTGACATCATGATACGCAGCAAACCAGTAAAAGCACAGATTGGCAAGGGCCTGTTTTATCAGAAGAAAACCCGACAGAAGGGATAAGAAACTGATCTTAAAGAATCACCGGCGCTTAGTATGTGCTGCGCTTGTCTTTTTATGGCTGCCGGATGGCATCGTCGCTGGGCTGGCGCTCAGAATGACAGGCGGGATTAACATCAGGCAAGACTCTTAAATTAGAACTATTTAATAAATGGAGGGATCATTTATGAAGATACAGGAAGGTCTTTATTATTCAGTTGAACACGAATGGCTAAGGGTTGAAGACGACAAGGCGTACGTAGGAATTACTGATTTCGCCCAGCAGCATCTGGGAGATATCGTATTTGTAGAACTGCCGGAGCTTGATGAAGCTGTAGAAGCAGGCGGACAGATCGGGGTCATAGAGTCCGTAAAAGCTGTTTCCAGCATGTTCAGCCCGGTCAGCGGAACTATCATTGAAGTCAACGAGGAGCTGGAGAATGCCCCCGAATTGCTCAATGAAGACCCCTATGGGCAGCATATAGCCGTAATAAAGATGAATAATACGGCTGATCTGGATGGCTTGCTTAATGAAACTCAGTATAGTGAACTTTGCGAAAAAGAGGAGCAGGGAGGGGAATAACATGAGATATACCCCGAATTCAGCTACTGTTGTCCGGAAAATGTTGCAGGATATCGGGTTGGGTTCAATGGCGGAACTTTATGCGGATATTCCCGATGCCTTAAAGCTCTCCCGCCCGCTTCAACTGGGCGATGGATTGACAGAAATGTCATTGCGCGGACATCTGAAAACAATGGCAGCCAGAAATATCAGTGTTGAAGATATGCCCTGTTTTTTAGGCGCCGGGGCTTATGACCACTATATCCCCGCTGTCTTGGAACAAATGTTGCAGCGTTCCGAGTTTTACACTGCCTATACGCCGTATCAGCCCGAAATCAGCCAGGGGATTCTGCAGTCAATCTTTGAGTATCAGAGCTTGATCTGCGAGTTGACCGGGATGGAGGTGGCGAATGCTTCCATGTATGACGGGGCCAGCGCCCTTGCCGAGGCCGGAATTATTGCCTGCAGCGTGACCCGCAAACTCCGGGTTATAGTTTCTGAAACTATTCATCCCGAGTATCTGCAGACAATGAAAACCTATGCCAAATCGGGACACATGGAAATCGTTACCGCCCCGGCCAAAGACGGAGTGACTGATGCGGAGGCGCTTCTGCCCTTAATAGACGGACAGATTGCGGCGCTGGTCGTGCAACAGCCAAACTTCTTCGGCAATCTGGAGGAAATAGGACGGCTGGAGCAAGCCGTACATGCCCAAAAAGGCATGTTGATTATGGCTGTTGACCCGATCTCTCTGGGTATTTTAAAAAGTCCCGCAGAGTGGGGGGTAGACATTGTTGCCGGGGAAGGCCAGAGCCTGGGCAATCCTTTGAGTTTTGGCGGACCTTATCTTGGGTTTATGGCTGTATCAGAGAAGAACATGCGCAAAATGCCGGGGCGGATCGTAGGTCAGTCCCTGGACAGTGACGGCAAAAGATCATTCGTATTGACCCTGCAAGCCAGAGAACAGCATATACGCAGGGAAAAAGCAAACTCCAATATCTGTTCCAACGAGGCTCTTAATGCGTTGACCGCCAGCATTTATTTAACCGTGATTGGTCCGCAGGGACTGCGGAAAATTGCGCTGCGCTCACATCAACTGGCGCTCTATGCCCGTGACAATCTGCTCAAAAGAGGCTTCAAGATAAAATATGACCAGCCGTTTTTCCGGGAGTTTATTGTTTCCTGCCCAGATCCGGCTGCTATCAATGAAAAATTGCTGCAGCATGGAATCATCGGCGGATATGAACTCCAGGACGGGCTTATGCTGGCCTTTACAGAAAAGAGAACCCAATCTGAAATTGATCGACTGATTGCTGTACTAGGGGGTGAACTTCATGCCTAAACTTCTTATCGAAAAAAACGTTCCCGGCAGTAATGCTTTTGCCTTGCCGCCCTGTGACCTGAACATGAGTCCTCTGGAGGATTCCATCCCTTCACAATTTTTGCGGCAGGATGCTCCCCGTATACCTGAACTCAGCGAAGTGGAAGCTGTCCGGCATTATACCGAATTGTCCCATCGTGCTTACGGAGTTGATGACGGATTATATCCGCTGGGTTCCTGCACCATGAAGTACAATCCGAAAATTAATGAATGGGCCGCGCGGTTGCCGGGGTTCGCTCATGTTCACCCCTATCAGCCGGCGCGTACCGTCCAGGGATGTCTTCAGCTAATGTCCGAGACAGAAAAAATGTTGTGTGAAATAGCCGGTATGGACCGTTTTACTCTGCAGCCGGCTGCCGGCGCCCACGGTGAAATGACCGGCGCTATGATCATTAAGGCTTATCATACCCACCATCAGGATCATAAAAGGACTAAGATGCTTATTCCTGATTCGGCTCATGGGACCAATCCAGCCACTACCAATGTGGTGGGTTATAAAGTTGTGGAATTGAAATCAAATGCCGACGGACTGATTGACCTGGATGATCTGCGGGCCAAAATGGACGATGAAGTTGCCGGACTAATGCTAACTAATCCCAATACCCTGGGGCTGTTTGAAAAGGATATTGACGAGATCGCGAAAATCGTTCATGGCGGAGGCGGACTTCTGTACTATGACGGTGCCAATCTAAATGCCATAATGGGCGTTGCCCGGCCTGGCGATATGGGTTTTGATATTGTTCACGTTAACCTGCACAAGACTTTTTCAACTCCTCATGGCGGAGGCGGGCCGGGATCGGGTCCGGTGGGAGTAAAGGCCTTTTTGGCTGATTACCTGCCCATGCCGCTGATCAAAAAGGAAGGGGAAGAATATTCCCTGGATTATGACCGCCCTCTTTCCATTGGCCGGGTAAGATCTTTTTACGGGAACTTCGGCGTGATCGTCAAAGCCTATGCCTATATCCTGGCACTTGGCAGCGAGGGTATCCGGGATGCCTGTGAACAGGCGGTACTCAATGCCAACTATCTGCGAATCAAACTGAGAGATGATTACCACATTCCTTTTGACCGGCTCTGCAAACACGAATTTGTAGCTACATCCCGAAAGCAAATGGAAGAAAGCCATATATCCACACTGGACATCGCCAAACGGCTTATGGATTATGGTTACCACCCTCCTACGGTGTACTTCCCGCTGATTGTCAAGGAGGCCCTGATGGTGGAGCCAACTGAAACGGAAAGCAGAGAGCGGCTGGATGATTTCATTGCCGCCATGCAAAACATTGCCCAGGAGTCCCGGAAGACTCCGGATATTGTTCTCAGCGCCCCTCATAGCACCGTTATAAAACGCATTGACGAAGTACAGGCAGCTCGTAATCCGATCGTCAGGTGGTAAGGAGGAAAAACGATTGCAAGATTTGATCATCATTGGAGGCGGCCCCGGGGGATACGTAGCAGCCATCCGGGCCCGCCAGCTGGGAATGAAGGTGGCTTTAATCGAGAAGGAGGCCCTGGGCGGGACCTGCCTCAACCGGGGATGCATTCCTACCAAAGCCTACTACAAGAATGCAGAGATGCTGCGCAGTCTGTCCAGTATGAGTGAATTCGGCATTGGCGGTATCGCTGGCTGGGACTTCGATCTGGGAGCAGCCAGGCAGCGCAAGGAAAAGATCGTGCAGAATCTCGTTACCGGAGTCGGTGATCTGCTGAAAGGCAACGGAGTGGAAGTAATTCGAGGCCAGGCGTCAATCGAATCACCGGGAAAGGTACGGGCAGACGGCCAACTGGTGGAAGGAAAACGTATTCTTATCGCCAGCGGTTCAGTGAACGCTGAACTGCTCATTCCCGGAAAAGATCTGCCCGGTGTCTTGTCCAGTGACGATATCCTGGATCTTTCCGAAGTCCCTCCCCGTTTGCTCATTATTGGCGGCGGGGTCATCGGAATGGAGTTTGCCTGTATCTTCCGAGCCTTCGGCAGTAAAGTCACTGTCCTGGAAGCGGCCCCTAATATTTTGGGCAGGCTGGACGCGGAACTGGTCAAACGCATGAATGTTTATCTCAAACGGCAGGGTATACAGATCCATACGGATGTAATGGTGCAGGAGATCGTGCCGGCGGAAAATGGCCTGCGGGTCAATGCCGCAGGTAAAAAAGGAGAGATGATCGCCGATGCTGACATGGTATTGATGGCCACCGGCCGAAGACCCAATACTTCCTGGATCAACTTGGATAAGTTGGGTATTGAAACCGACAAAGGTTTTATTACCGTGGACGATAATTTTGAAACTTCGGTTTCAGGAATTTACGCTATTGGCGATATGATCCCAGGCCCCATGCTGGCTCACCTCGCTTCCAGAGAAGGTGTGGCGGCGGTGGAAAGAATGGCGGGGATGGATAGCCGTCTGGATTATGACGCCGTGCCTGCCTGTATTTTTACCTTCCCGGAAATTGCTTCGGTCGGCCTCGGCGAAAACGAAGCGCAGGCCCGGGGCATAAACTGCCGGATCGGAAAAAGCCTGCTGGCTTCCAACGGCAAGGCGATGACCATGGGTGAGAAGGACGGGGTAATCAAAGTCATAGCTGATGAAAAGGAGCGGATTATTGGCTTTCATATCATCGCTCCCCATGCCAGCGATCTTATCTTGGAAGCGACCTTGATGGTGCAGGAAGAACTGCATGTCAGCCAGATACTGAATACCATTCACCCCCATCCCACTTTGGGCGAAGCCTTGCAGGAGGCGGTAATGGATATCCATAAAGAGGCTATCCATTCAATGCCTGCCAGAAGATAATTAACCTGTTCAATAGTTGTGAAATGAATTTTTACAGACAGCGGATTATGGATTGGCAAAAACTTATTTGTATTCCTTATCAGCAGGCTGCTTTTGAAAATGTTCCGGACTTCCTGCCTCTTCAAGATTATCTTCCCGGTCTTGATCAGAGTGGATGATGTCGTTGTTGTTTTGAATATTTTACCTTTACTCTAAAACAGGCGGGAATACTCTTGATTATTTATAAAAATCTAATCAGGCAAAATCCTCAGCAATTGATAATAGGAGGAGTGGAGATTATGAAAAATGACATTGAAATTGCGCAAGAAGCAAAAATGCTGCCGATAGCTCAAATAGCCCAAGGACTTGGACTGGGTGAAGATGATATCGAACTTTATGGAAAATACAAAGCTAAAGTATCATTGGATGTTTGGGAAAAGGTGAAAAAACAGCCGTCCGGCAAGTTGATTTTAGTTACCGCGATTACTCCTACACCGGCAGGCGAAGGAAAAACCACCACCACGGTAGGCCTGGGCCAGGCTTTGAACCGGGTAGGGAAAAAGGCCGTTATTGCGCTGCGTGAGCCTTCCCTGGGCCCCAGCTTTGGAATTAAGGGCGGCGCCGCGGGCGGAGGTTATGCTCAGGTAGTTCCCATGGAAGACATCAATCTTCATTTTACCGGAGACATCCATGCGGTTACTACCGCCCATAATCTGCTGGCAGCCATGCTGGATAATCATCTTCACCAGGGCAACCATTTAAATATTGATCCCCGGCAGGTAGTTTTACGTCGGGTGATGGACTTGAATGAAAGAGCTTTACGCAATATCGTCCTGGGCCTGGGCGGTAAAATCAACGGTGTTCCGCGCGAATCAGGTTTTGACATAAGCGTGGCCTCAGAAGTTATGGCGGCTTTATGTCTGGCAACTGATTTGATGAATCTTAAAGAGAGGTTCAAGAGAATTGTAGCGGCTTATACCTATGACGGCAAGCCGGTCACGGCAGACGACCTGAAAGCAGCCGGAGCGATGGCTTTGTTAATGAAGGATGCCATAAAACCAAACCTGGTGCAAACCCTGGAGAATACTCCGGCCTTTATTCACGGAGGGCCATTTGCCAACATTGCCCATGGGGCCAACAGTATCATGGCCACCCGGCTGGGATTGAAACTGGCAGATTATACCGTAACGGAAGCCGGATTCGGTGCTGACCTGGGAGCGGAGAAATTCATGGACATTGTCTGCCGTTACGGAGATATGAAACCGGATGCCATAGTTCTGGTGGCTACTATCCGGGCATTGAAAAATCACGGGGGAGTTCCCAAGCAATTATTGAATGAAATAAACATGCAGGCTTTGGAAGAAGGGGCTGCCAATCTCGAAAAACATTTGGAGAACATCCAAAAATACGGGGTCCCGGTAGTAGTTGCCTTAAATGAGTTTCCCACCGATACTCAGGAAGAGATTGATCTTATTATAAAAAAATGCTCTGCCCTGGGTGCCCAGGTATCCTTGTCCCAGGTATGGGAAAAGGGCGGAGCAGGAGGAGAAGATCTGGCTCGCATGGTTATCAGAGCGGCTGAGGCTCCCAATGCTTATAAACCCCTGTATGACTTGGATTTGCCCCTTAAAGCGAAAATAGAAAAAATTTGCACCGAAATCTACGGAGCAGATGGGGTAAGCTACGCCAGCGATGCCGATAAACAATTGAAGAGATTTACGGAAATGGGCTATGGACAATTACCGGTCTGTATTGCCAAAACCCAATATTCCTTATCCGATAATGCTGATCTGAAAGGACGGCCCCGGGGATTTACCGTCACCATTCGGGAAGCAAAGCTTTCAGCCGGAGCCGGCTTCATAGTTGCTCTGACCGGAACTATTATGACCATGCCCGGTTTGGGAAAGACCCCGGCGGCGGAAATGATAGATATCAAAGCGGATGGAGAAATCGTCGGGTTGTTTTAAACGATGTCCTGCTTGTTGAGGGGTTTGCATGATTCCAACCATCAGCATGTCATTCCCAGCTTGAGCGAAGAATTATGCCAAACTCTCAGTCAGCAATTGATTGCATACAAGGGGTTTATAATATGGAAAACCATGTGGATAAAGATACCATTGAGACTGCAATAAAAATGATACTGGAAGCGATCGGAGAAGATCCGCAAAGAGAAGGACTGGTGAAGACTCCGGAAAGAGTGGCCAAAATGTACGAAGAAATATTTTCGGGTCTTAAAACTAAGCCTGCCGATCATTTAAAAGTCTCTTTCACCGAATTTCATGATGAATTGGTGCTGTTGAAAGACATCCCGATCTACTCCATGTGCGAACATCACCTGCTCCCATTTTTTGGGAAGGCTCATGTGGCCTATATTCCCAAAGGTGGGAAAGTATTGGGTATCAGCAAATTGGTACGCGTAGCCGAGTGTTATGCGCACCGTCCCCAGCTTCAGGAAAGATTGACTTCCCAGATCGCAGACTGCATTTTCAGCAATATAAACCCTCACGGAGTGGGCGTTGTTATTCAGGCTGAACATATGTGCATGACCATGCGGGGAGTGAGAAAACCGGGTGTGGTAACCATTACTTCCGCCGTTCGAGGAATTTTTGAAACCCGTACCCAGACAAGGGCGGAACTGATGTCATTGATTCTTGGGGACTAAGATAATACCATGTGTCGCACAATATTTGCCTGATTGGATGAATTGATTACAGGAGGAAAGAAAGCATGAGTATGATTCTCAAAGCCAAGCCGGTTATTGCGACCTTGAAAGATCAGCTTCTGCAGGAAGTATCTCAGCTAATAACTCAGGGAATAACCCCCACATTGGGGATCATTCGGGTAGGGAACCGGCCCGATGATATGTATTACGAAAACAGTATTGTGAAGAACTGCCGAAGCGTAGGGGCGAAAGCCAAGATCTATGCCCTGGATAAGAATATCGGATTAGAAGAATTTACGGAAAAGCTGCAAGAAGTCAATAATGACAGGGAAGTCCGGGGTATCCTTATTTTAAGACCGCTCCCGCCCCAATTGGACGCAAAAATAATAGACGGCATGATTGATCCGGATAAGGATATCGACGGCATGAACCCTTTAAACATAGCCAAAATATTGGGCGGGGATACTACCGGTTTGGTTCCCTGTACGGTGGCGGCGGTCATGGAGGTGTTGAAATACTACAACATCAGGTTGAGGGGAACCAATGTCGCTATGGTAGGGGCGAGTATGGTGGTAGGAAAGCCGTTGAGCATGATGTTGCTAAAAGAAAATGCGACCGTGACCATGTGTCATATTGAGACCAAAAATGTACCGGAGATCACGAGAAAAGCCGATGTCATTGTGGTTGCCATCGGCAAGGCCAAGCTTATTGACGCCAGATATATAACCTCAAAAAGTGTTGTAATTGACGTCGGGATTAATCAGACAGAGGATGGAAGGATCTGCGGCGACGTTGATTTTGAAGCGGTGAAAGACAAAGTCCAGGCGATTACCCCTGTTCCCGGCGGAGTAGGTTCAGTTACTACCGTTATGCTTTTAAAACAATTGGTTAAGGCTTGTTTAAGCCAACCAGTGCTGGTTTGACCGCTGAGAGGCCCCCGGCTTTTCTATGAAATCAGGGTAAGGGAAGGTTCTTGACCTTGCCCTGATTTCATTAAACCTATACTGGGGGAAAACATAGGGCTGGCGGAATAAAATCTGTTTCTTACCTGGCCATCAGCACCTTGCTTAAAAAGGCCCGGGTCCTCTCCTGCCGGGGATTTACAATAACATCTTCGGCACTGCCTTCTTCCACCACCAGGCCCTCATCCATAAAAAGCACCCGATTGGCTACTTCGCGGGCAAAGCCGATCTCATGGGTAACTACTACCATGGTCATATGTTCCTGGGCCAGATCCTTCATTACCTGCAGCACTTCCCCGGTCAGTTCGGGATCCAGAGCTGAGGTAGGCTCGTCGAAACACATTATTTCCGGATCCATAGCCAGGGCACGGGCAATAGCCACCCTTTGCTGCTGGCCCCCGGACAGTTCAAAGGGATAATTGTCCGCTTTTTCAGATAGACCCACCTTTTTCAACAATTCCCGGGCGCTGTTCTCAGCCTGCAGCCTGTCTGTCTGCTTGACCAGCATAGGCGCCATAACCAGGTTCTCAAGTACCGATTTATGGGGAAATAAATTAAAGTTCTGAAAGACCATCCCCATTTTATGCCTGATCGCGGCTATATCCTTTTCCGGGCTGTAAAAGGCTATTCCGTCCGGCCCGGCTTGAGCCATAAACTCTCCCTGGACGGCAATGGTGCCCTTATCTATGGTTTCCAGGTGATTGAGGCAGCGTAAAAGAGTACTTTTACCTGACCCGGAGGGACCGATGATAGCTATGACCTCACCCTTTTCCACCTGCAGGGAGACCCCTTTAAGAACACCGAGAGAGCCGAATTTTTTATGAATATCCAAAGCTTGCAGCATATACATGAGTCTTAACTCCTAACGGTAATAATCGAATCTGGATTCCAGCCATTTGAACACCTGCTGCACCGTGCCGGTCATGATCAAATAAAAAACAGCGGCAATGATAAAAGGAGTAAAAGTACCATCCCGCATGACATGAGTTCTGGCCACCCGGGATAACTCACTTATAGCCAGGACATAAATAAGGGCGGTGTCCTTCACCAGATTGATCACCTCGTTGCCGATGGGAGGCAATACCCGTTTAAATACCTGGGGAAGGACGATATTGCGCATGGTCTGAACCCGGTTTAATCCCAGCACATCGGCTGCTTCATACTGACCCGGAGAGATGGACTGGATGCCGGAACGGAATATCTCGGCCAGGTAGGCGGAATAGTTCAGAACAAAGGCGAGATAAGCGGCGATTTCCCGCTCCAGGCGGATACCTATCGTCATCAGTCCGAAGTACATAAACAGGAGCTGCAGCAGCAGCGGAGTGCCGCGAAACAGCCAGACGTAGAATTCCATAAACCACTTCAAGGGTTTGAAATGGGAGAGCCGCGCCATGCCCATAAGTATCCCCAGGGGCAGGGCCAGCAGCAGGGTCAATGAAAATAACTTCAGGGTTACCGTCAATCCTTTAAGCATGGATGGCAGCAACATGAGAATATAATCCATGGGTATACCCCTTTGCAGTTTTAAAAGATAAACAGGCCAACAGCTGCACTGTAAGCCTGTCATGCTAATGATAGCAATAATTAAACCTAATGACTATTTATTTATGATATCTTCCCCAAACCATTCTTCAGAAATCTTGGTCGCGCTTCCGTCGGCCTTCATGGCATCCAGGGCTTTATCCAGTTCCGCCTGGAAGGCCTTGTCGGTCAGCCTCATGCCTACCGCAAAATCCTCGGCTCCGAAGTCCTCTTCCAGGAACTTGTATTCTCCCGGATGTTTGCTTACATAGTACTTGCCAACTACTATATCCACCACCACGGCATCCAGTCCGCCGCCTTTGAGGTCGCGCAAAGCCATGACGTTATCATCGAATTCCAGCAGATTGTCCTTAATGACTTCATAGGTAGCCTGGTCTGCCATTACCGCGTCCTGGGCGCTGCTTCCCGCCTGAATGCCGATCTTTTTACCCTTCAGGTCGGCTTTGGTTTTGATGGCGGAATCTTCGGTGACGACGATAACCTGGCGGTTTTTGATGTAGGGTTTGGTGAAGAGCATCTGCTCTTGTCTTTCCGCCGTTATGGACATACCGTTCCAGATCACGTCGATATTGCCGCTATCCAGTTCTTCCACCTTGGAATCCCAGACGATGGGCTGGAACTTGACTTCTACCCCCATTTTCTTGGCCGCCTCTTTAGCCAGGTCAATATCGAAACCTACGATTTGATCTTTCTCGTCTCTGAAGCCCATGGGCGGAAAGGCATCGTCAAGACCGACAATAAAGTAACCCTTGTCCTTGATATCTTCGAATGAAGTATCCGTCTGAGCCGGTGCCGGGTCTTTTCCGGCGTCATTCTCCTTGCCCCCACAGCCCCCCAAGACCATAGTCAAGGAAAAACACAATAAAAGAATAAGTACCAGATTTCTTTTCAATTTGACAGCCTCCTTCGACCAGATATTATGATATCTATTTTACTTTACTGAATTAAACAAGTAAACAACTAAAAGTGACAGGTAAGTTGATTGCTTCCTGCTGGGGAATACCTTTATTCATAATAATTGGGGGCTTAGGAGAAACTACTATATATTTTCAAATAGAAGAAAGGTGCGGATGGAAATGGATAATAAAAGGGCTCAGGAGATAATTGATTCTTTAGGAGTTATTGAGGTATTGCTCCGGGGGAGGCCGGTATGGATCGAAGGCTTGGACGGCGAGCTGGCTCGGGTCCGCTTTCTTGACGACAGTCACAATTTGAAGGTCCCCGTGGGTGAATTGCAGGAGAACTGAAGCCAGTATGGAGATGGGATGATACCGGCCTTAAAAGATGTTGATAATATCGGTTGAGTGACTCCGCCGGCATTATCCGGCCTAAAGGCGGAACTCCCGGGAATCTTTAATACCCGGCTGGTGCCTGGATATACCTGGGGACGGGGCAGCCGGGCTCTGCAATTAATCGCCTCTCTTTTCAGCATATCGATAACTGCTCTCTTCTTGACTGCTTTTCCGGTCACGCTGTTTTCTTCGACAGCTGTTTCATAATTGGGAGCATGCTTATAGCCGGTTGCTAATATTATAGTAAGGGAAACTGATCCCAAGAAAAACGGCGACAATATTTTTCGCTTGCACCCAACTCTTCGCCACTCCATTCAAGCTGTCGGAACGTTTATTATTATTCCGCAATAATCCCAAATGCCCGCTGGACTTTGCGGTAATAGTGCCTGGGGATAACATGGTATATCTGCTGGCTATCTTTGGCATGGTCTGCTGGGGGATAGCGCCTATATTTGCTAAATTTGGTTTAAACAATGCCAATCCCATGGCGGCCTTGGTTTTAAGAACCCTGATGGCGGCAGGGATGGTAACGGCCTGGATTGGGATAAGCGGGAGTTTGGATCAGGTTAAGCAGATCCCGTTTAATTCCTGGATACTGCTGGGTATTGAAGCTATCCTGGCCACTCTTATAGGAGATCTGGCCTACTATGCCGCCATTAAGCGGGGCGAGGTATCGGTGGTTACGGTAATCATGGCCAGTTCCCCCCTGATCACTATGATCTGCGCTATAATATTTCTGGGTGAACAGATAACCACCTTCAGGGTAATCGGAGCCACCTTCATAATACTGGGGATCATTCTTATTGTTTAGGGATACGATTACCATTTTGGAAAACCTGGTCAATGTATCTTACCCGTGGATTTTAATGTTATAATGTGTAAATCCCTTTAAAAAATAATGATGGTGGTGCAGGGAATGAATATTACCGCGCTGTTTGCAACCGCTTTTCTGGTAGGCCTGTCAGGAGCTATGATGCCGGGTCCCCTTTTGACCGTGACCATCGCCGAAAGTGCTCACCGGGGCTTCAAGGCCGGCCCTCTTATCGTGCTGGGACATGCTCTACTGGAACTGGCCTTAATTATTGCTCTGCTGGCCGGGCTTTCTTTTTACCTTAAAAAACCTGTGGTTACGAATGTAATTTCCCTGGTTGGAGGAGGATTCTTAATTTTTATCGGCCTTAATATGATAAGGAATGTTATTAAGGGGCGGGTTTCTTTAGAGCAAAATAAAAACAATACCGGCAAGGGAATGACCATGCACCCGGTTGTGGCCGGTATCCTGGTAAGCTTATCCAATCCCTTCTGGATTGTTTGGTGGGCTACTATTGGCCTGACTTATTTGACCCTGGCCCTTAAGAGCGGCACTGCGGGTATTGCTTCCTTTTTTACCGGACATATTATGGCCGATCTGCTTTGGTATTCTTTAATTGCCGCCGCCGTAGCCGGAGGCCGCCGGTTTCTCAAACAGCAGGTTTATCAGGTCATTATTATACTGTGCGGGGTCTTTCTCACCGGATTAGGAGGGTATTTCATTGCCGCCGTAGTTTGATCCCGGACTGATGATAAAGGAGAATGGTTTGTGATTATATCAGATCTTGCAGGTATCCCGTCATCCCCAAACCATACCGAGTGCAGGTGCAAAGCTACCGGCGAGCTGCTGGGATATTCCCCTCTGCATAATGAAGAAGATTTACGGCTGATGCTGGATAACGCCCGGACTGCGCAGTTGGAATGGAGCCGTACCCCGCTGGATGAGCGGACTCGCCGGATTAGAAAGACCCGCGGCTTCATAGTTGAAAATCTTGATGAACTGGCGGTTATCATCAGCCGGGATACGGGTAAAACCCGCAACGATGCCCTGGTAGCCGAACTTTTTCCTGCCACGGCCGCAGTATCTTATTATTGTAAAAATGCCGGCCGTTTTCTCCGGGAGCAAAAGTTATCTCCCGGGCATCTGGCTGCCGCCAATAAACGGAGCAAAATAATCAGAGTTCCCTGGGGAATAGTAGCTATTATATCTCCCTGGAACTATCCCTTTGCCATTCCTTTCTCGGAAGTAGTTATGGCCTTATTGGCCGGCAATGCCGTTGTGCTGAAGACAGCCAGCCAGACCCAGATGGTAGGGTTGGCGTTGAAACAATGTTTTGAATCAATCGGATTGCCTGACGGTCTTTTCAGCTTTATTAATATCCCCGGCAGCCAGGCCGGGGACATGCTGCTCGGCAGTGGCATAGACAAGCTTTTCTTTACCGGTTCAGTGGCGGTAGGGCAGTATCTGATGGGTAAAGCGGCCTCGACCTTGACCCCGGTTTCTCTGGAATTAGGGGGGAATGACCCTATGCTGGTCTGTGAGGATGCCGACCTCTACCGTGCGGTTATGGGGGCGGTCTGGGGAGGATTCACCAGCGCCGGGCAAACCTGTGCCGGAATAGAACGAATTTATGTGCATGAAAGGGTTTATGCCCCTTTTCTGCAACTGCTCAAGCAAAAGGTGGAATCCCTGCAGGTAGGCTTTGGCCTGGAGCCTGATCAGGATATGGGAGCCATGACTACTCCCGGCCAGATTTATACCGTTAGCGAGCAGATACGCGATGCCTTGGACAAGGGTGCGGTCATTTATGCTCAATCCGGAATACCTGACGGCCGGAACGGCAAAAATTTTCTTCCCGCCACTGTCCTGACCAATGTCAGTCATGATATGCTGGTCATGCAATGTGAAACCTTCGGGCCGGTAGTTGCGGTAATGAAGGTCAATGATATGGAAGAGGCCATCAAACTGGCCAACGATTCCGATCTGGGACTGACGGCATCGGTCTGGTCCCGTAATCGGCAGCGGGCGGAACAGATTGCCCGGCAGATTCAGGCGGGAGTTGTCAACATCAATGATCACCTGATAAGCCATGGTATGCCCGAAACCCCCTGGGGAGGATTTAAGAAATCCGGACTGGGACGCACCCATGGACAGATCGGTTTTGATGAAATGACCCAGCCCCAGGTGATTATTAAAGATATTATGCCCTTGGCCAAAAGAAACCTGTGGTGGCCCCCCAACAGCGCTGATGTCTACAATGGTATTAAAGGGCTGATCGACTTCAGCTACTCCAATAAGCTATCCCGTAAGATAAACGGAATCCGCAAGCTGTTGAAAATCCTGCCGCGCTGGTTCAAAGAGGAGTAATCCCTTATAAATTCCTTCCGCCTGACTTTTTTCTATCAGCTGCCGCTGATGAGACCTGTACCAGCAGTTCCAGCAGTTCCGACTCCAACCGTAATAATTCAGGATCGGAAAAGCTGCGGTTCTTGCCCAGATTTACCCGGAAGTCGTGGGCGATGCGGGCGGGCGGGTGG
>ENA-UOOK01000566-UOOK01000566.1-fermentation-metagenome-genome-assembly--contig:-NODE-566-length-49332-cov-5.898289_pt1 | contig 49332 bp, 39 predicted proteins | sample MGYA00245777_ERZ724023 | MGnify/ENA primary metagenome ERZ724023 (study PRJEB28704, sample SAMN03018312) | fermentation metagenome | biome: anthropogenic terrestrial biome; feature: soil; material...
CTTTTGGGCAAGGCCTCCACATCGCTAATAATCGATGAGCCGGTGGTAGTAAATCCCGAAACTGTTTCAAACAAAGCATCCGTGAAACTTGTAATTGAGCCGCTAAGTAAATATGGCAAGGCGCCAAACAAGGAGAAGACAACCCAGACAAAAGTAACCGTAAAATAGCTGTCTCTAAGGCTAAGCTCGCTGACTAAATTTTTGATAGTCAGCAGATACATAGCAGCACCGCAAACAAGGGTAATAAGTGAAGACAAAACAAAGGCTCCCACCACATCCTCGTGATATACAAGAGCCCAAATTATAGAGCTAAGCATAAATGCTCCTAAAAGCATCAAAACCCGGCCAAAAACATTAAAGATAAATCTAAAGTTCATAACAACATCCCAATCAGGCTATAAAATGATGTTAATAAAGGCATTAAATGAAATAGCAGTAATAAATTAGTTAAAGCTCATTTTCATAAAAGAGCTTATAGAAATTCATACCCTTTTGAGAATCAAAGCCCTTTTCAATGTAGTCGCGCTTCCCATGCACATATACATGAAAGTTCTTATCGAGCTTAAGCACTGATTTAAAGTGCTTCTTTTCACTTTTTACTGCACTCTTGGATATATCAAAACTATCGCTTAGTGGTATTCCCCTTTCTTCTTCAAACTGATGACGATAATCATTAAAGGCCTCCGACACTTCAGGAAAACGAACAACTTCGCGCTCAAAATCATCCTGTTGGAAGGCACCTTTTTTGTCAAAGAAGTCAAGTGAACGATTCAAGAAATCAAACTGCTCCGGCTTAGGCACCTGGTTTTCGGTATTGTAAATATCTTGCACAAAACCTTTACACATATTCATGTAATTTTGAGTGTAGTAATAGCTATCCTCACGGGGCTGCAAACCCAAAAAATCATCTTTCCAAAAACGTGCTTCGTTACCTTTGTTGATATTATCAACCATCACAACTTTAAAACCTTGCTCGCGCTCTGTGTTGAAAATTATGCAGCCTTTATCAAGCTTGCGGATATTAATGCCCTCCTGGGTGCCAAGTTCGAAGTTCTGATCTTTCAAATAGACCTTTAAAAAAACATCCTTATTCTCTGATTTAAAAATGCCCATACCGTCAACCACTTCTCCATCAACCACACAGTTATTAAAGAGGGCAACATAAAACTCCCCTCCTCTGATGTTGGGATGGTTGCTCTGATTATAAAGAAACTCGGCAAGCTGCACCGAGGCATTATACAATTTAGTGCTATCATCGAAAACCTCTGCAGCCAAATTATAGACCAAGCCGGCAGCATTCTCCCCGGCACCTATAAAATTGAAGTAAGCCTCAGTTTTGAAGGCGCTGAAAAAATAGCTTTTCAATACAGAACCAACATCTTCGGCATCCTGAAGGCGGATTGCACTTTTTGAATACCTGACAGTCTGGCCCGCTGCGCGAGATCCTACATGATGAACCACCAGACCATCAATTACAACTTGAGAGCTTTCTATCATTGACTTACGTTTTTATGGCGCGACAAATATAGACAATTAGCCAAATGCCTCCAATTATCGGCAATAAATGCACTACTACGCTTAGGCCATATCACTGCCTTTAAGTTCATAAACTGAGGCAGAGTAGGGTAACAGCTTACAGCCCAATCCACCGTTAAGAGCAATAATAGCCGGAAACTGGATATTCCTGTTTATATTAAGAAGATCTGTGCCGGTGTAGAACAGTCCGGATTGCATGCCCGATAAATCCATGGCATCGGAAGGAATCTTCAGTTTTAACTCTTTGGCTTTGCTGTCAAAATTAGCAATGATAAGATATACCTGACCCTTATCGTAACGCAAAAAAGCAAAGAGCTTTTCACTGTCGAAGCAGATATTCTCCTTGTTTGCCCACATCAAGTCGTAGAAACGACCCTTATTAAGTGCCGGAATCTCCTGAACTAAGCTGAGCAACTTCCGGTAGAAGTCACGTAAATCTTTAGCTTCAGCGCTTAGCTCACTGCCCGACCAGTCGCCCTTTCCTCTCCAAAGCGCGAAATTCTGAAGTCCCCAATAATCGAAAATTGAAGTACGGCCGTCTTGACCACTAAATCCCTCTGCATCCATGCCACGCTCGCCAAGCTCCTGTCCTGAATAAATCAACAAAGGATTATTAAACATGGTCGCTGCCACTGTAATACCCGGAATAGCCTTAGCTCCATCGCCCATAAAGAAGTCAGACGCTATGCGTTGCTCGTCATGATTCTCCAAAAAGTAGAGCAGAAAATTATGCAGACCTTCGGTACGCTGCCAGCAAGCACTAAGTGATGAGGCCGCAGCTTTGCCTTCCATAACAGCCCGCAGACCATCATAAAGCACAACCTTGTCATACAAATAATCAAATCCTGCTTTAAAAATATAGTCACTGTAAAGCTCTGCTTCGTAAACCTCGGCAATAAAAACCATCTCGGGATATTTTTGACGTACTTCACCTATCATCCATCGCCAAAAATCTACCGGAACCATTCCTGCCATATCGCAGCGAAATCCATCCACTCCCTTTGCAGCCCAATAAAGAACCACCTCGCGCATCTTAAGCCAGGTGTCGGGCTCAGGATCAAAATCCGCTGCCGTCTGTCCGCTATAATCAATGCCGTAATTAAGCTTAACCGTTTCGTACCAATCGCTCACCTTTGGAGAAGCTGAGAAACAGTCGTTACCGGTCACTTTTGCCGGTTTCTCCTTCCACTGTTGCCCTGAGGCACTTTTGGCGGGCGAAACGAAGCTTTTCCCGGGCAAGTAATAGAAGTTGTTATTTTTAGCATAAGCCAGGCTATTATCATCATCAGCACCAAATGCCTTTATCCCTTCCGGCAAAGCATCCGACACGTAATTACGCGCAAGATGATTAGGCACTAAGTCAATAAGCACCTTTAACTGATGCTGATGCGTGCGCTCGACCAAAGCTTCAAACTCCTCAATGCGCTTGTTTACATCAACAGCCAAATCGGGATCCACATCGTAGTAGTCTTTTATTGCGTAAGGCGAACCCGCTTTCCCTTTTACCACATCCTCCGAGTCTGTAGCAATACCATAAGCTGAATAATCCGTACATGTTGCATGCTCAAGAATCCCTGTGTACCACACGTGAGTAGCGCCCAAGCCGGCGATTGATTGAAGCACCTTTGCATCAATTTCATTAAACTTTCCACAACCGTTTTCTTTTATTGTCCCCTTAGCTTTATTGGCCAACACCTTATTAGTCAATAGTCGTGGCAATACTTGATAAATCACCATTCTTCGCTTTTCCATCCCCATGATTTTCACTTAATTTAAACCCGCTAAAAGTACGACAAACTATTAATTATTGTTCCAAAAGCCCAAACAAAAACTTTCTTCTTAAAATTTTGCATCAAACTTTAAAGCCCGGACTTTGAACTCCAGGCTTCTAATCACTATCTTCGCTGAGGCATAAGCCACTTTTTAAGTTAGGTTATGATAAAAAAGCTCCTTGCAGCTTTGCTTTTGTTGATTACAAATGTGGCAGCTGCGCAATATTACAGCTCAGGAAGCGACCCTGCTCGCCTTCACTGGCAACAGATAAATACTCCCACCGTCAGGCTGGTTTTTGAAAAGGATATGGCAAAGGAGGCGGCAAAGCTTGCTGCTTACATCGACAGTATGACTCCATATATTTCCTACTCACTGAAGCACAAAGCACAAAAGATTGACATCCTGCTGCATAATCATTCTGCCTACTCCAACGGGCTGGTGTCATGGGCACCAAAGCGCTCCGAGTTCTTCACTATTCCGGGTCAGGAGACCAACTCAGTTGAATGGCTTAAGCACCTTGCCATTCATGAGTATCGGCACGTCGTTCAAATAGATAAATTAAACCAAGGATTCACCAAGGGTCTTACATGGTTTTTTGGTCAGCAGGCCACAGGAGCTGTTTTAGGGCTCTACCTTCCGATGTGGCTACTCGAAGGCGATGCCGTAATTGCAGAAACAGCCTTGACACAAAGCGGTCGAGGGCGCTCATTTGCCTTTAATAATGAATTAAAAGCGCAAATCTTAGGGCGCGGAATCTATTCCTACCAAAAGGCCTATATGGGCTCATACAAAGATTATGTGCCCAACTATTACAAGATGGGCTATCTGCTCACGGCCAAAGCCCGTGAAATATATGGCCCCCAATTATGGGAAAACTCCATAAACTATGTTGGACGAAACAGCTGGAATCCAAGGGCTTTCAACAAAGCAATAAAGCAAAACACAGGCCTTGGACAAAAGGAACTCTATCTCAGCATCTTTAAACAGCTTAAAGAAGAATGGAGCCAAGAGATGAGCAAGCAAACCCAAAGCAGCTATTCTGAAATAAAGGCAACTGAAGACGAATACCTCCTATACCGCTCAGCAATAGCTATTAACGACTCAACTTTGATATCTTCTGTGAGCGGACCGGGAATCCGCTCCGGTATTGTCTCAATTGATATACCTTCAGGCAAAACCTCTATATTAGCTTACACCGGGGCGCGTGATTCAGAGCTCATTAGCGCCAACTCAAGGATGGTTGCATGGAGCGAAATACGAAATCATCCCCGATGGGAGAATGAGTCATGGTCGCTGATCCGCACTCTGGATCTGGAAAGCGGGAAGTCACGCTTTATCACGCGAAAATCTTATCTCTACTCGCCGGCTCTCCATCCAAGTCAAAACATAATAGCTGCGGTGGAAAGCTCAAGCTCAAACCAATATTCGCTAAGCATCTTAGACGCCCATAGCGGCCAAAGACTGAAACAGATAAGCACGCCGGCTAATAGCTATCCAATTACTCCCTCATGGAATATGACAGGCGATAATATCGTGCTTATACTTTTATCTGACAAAGGGAAGGCCATTTTCACCCTCGATCCGCAACACGAGAGCTGGAGGCAAGTTAGCCCCTGGGGCTATCAGGAGCCTCCAGCTCTCGTGTTGCGGATCGAGGGAAAAAATGGCCTTCAGGAGCCTCGCGATCCCATACAAAATGGAAATATCATTTACTTTGTTGCACAAGGCGATTACAGCGATGAAATTTACAGTTACAAGCTAAGCTCGGGGGAAAAACAAAGACTCACTGCCACTGCCTTTGGCGCTTACTACCCCAGTCTCACTCCCGAAGCCAACACCTTGATATACAGCACGTACAGCGCAAAAGGTCTGCGTCCGGTAATGCATACCGCCTCTGATAAAGACCTGCAGCCACAATCTGCCCCTTCGCTTGTTATGCAACTGGCCGAAGCTATAACAAGCCATGAGTCTGCTCCAATTGAGCCTTCTGCCTCCGTCGAACAAAAAGACTACTCAGCTCAAAGCTATAGCAAATGGAATATTTTTAATCTGCATAGTTGGGCGCCGGTGATGCTTGATTTTGATGATGAGACAATCTACACAGGCATTTCAGCAATGTCGCAAAACCTGCTTGGAACTTCGGTCTTTACAGCAGGATATAATGCTAACCCAAGTTATAAACATCAGAAGTATTATCTGGATTATTCATATCGCGGACTGTTCCCAATTTTTAATTTGACCTATCGCTTTGGCGATAGTGATTTTGAACGAAAAGGCTACTTTACCGACGACGAGTACGTTTATCATGCCGACAGCGAGCTAACTGTTTGGAACCATTATCTTAAGACAGGTATTCGCTTGCCTTTCGACTTGAGCCGCGGAGCATGGTCACGGCATATCAGCACAAGTAGCCGTCTGTCATGGCAGTGGCGCTCAGAACTTGCATACCCGATGACGCAATATATACAAAGCGGCAACTTTTTGATTCCAACAGGGAATATTCGTCAGAATATTATTCCTCTGTTTAATTATTACGGACTTGAACACAATCTAAACTTTCAAAATATAAGACGAGGCAGTTCAAGGGATGTGGGAACCCGAATGGGGCAAGCACTTAGCCTCTTTTATAATCACTCCCCGTTTGGTAATATAAGTTCGGGCTCTATCAGCGGCTTTATGAGCCGCTTATATTTGCCCGGAGCCTCACGCTTCCACTCTATCTCAATCCATAATGACTTCCAGAATAAAATACCCGGAGACAGGGTCGAGACCGACGATGACTATCTTTATTATTATCGGCCTAACAATGTTATAAGCTTTCCCAGAGGATACTCAAATGTAGAAAACGACAGAATGTATCTCTTCAGGGCTACTTATTCATTGCCATTATGGAATCCCGACCTTACGCTTGGCAAATTAGCCTATATCAAACGAATACGCCTCAATGCCTTCTACGATATGGCCGATGCTGAATACAGCCTGATACGCAAAGACAGCGGACAAAAGAAAAGCTACCATTTGAGTCATCAAAGCTATGGAATAGAACTACTTAGCGACACCCACTTATTCAGATTTATCCTTCCTTTTACAATTGGGGGCAGACTTGGATACCGCAGCCTCGATAAGGCAATATTTGGCGAATTTATAATAAGCAGCGCTCTGGGAGGATTTATGGTTAATTAAGACCCTCTTCACTTATCGCTCCTTTTCGCAGTACAAAAATGGTTATTTCTGGAGGCATACCAACCCGTGCAGGCAAACCATGATAACCTAAACCTCTGTTTACATACAAGAACTTATCCCCTTCACGATACAAGCCTGCCCAACGCTTTTGAACATATTGCGCCGGACTCCATCTGAAATCCCCCTTCTCAATTCCAAACTGCATACCGTGAGTATGGCCGGAAAGCGTAAGATCAAAGAAATCCTGAGGCAAGATCTGCTTATCCCAATGATCAGGATCGTGAGACATTAGCAAATTAAACGACAAATCTTTTATTCCTTCAGCTGCAGGCTCCAGATCACCATTACGAGGGAAGGAAGCAGTGCCCCAATTCTCTACACCCGCCAGCCCGATTTTATCTCCTTTACGGCTTAATACCAGCGACTCATTGCGAAGCAAGGTAAAGCCAAGTTTTTTATTGCCTTCTACTATACCCTGAAAATTTGCCTCCCTTTCAGCGTCCGAATCCCAACGACTATAATTCCCGTAATCATGATTTCCCAAAATCGAATATTTACCCATTGGCGCATGAAGCTTTGCAAATACAGCTTCCCAGCCGTCAATTTCCCTGGCGAAATTATTAACAAGGTCGCCTGTAAAAAGAATCATGTCAGGACGACTGTCACTAATAAGCTCTAAAGCCTCTGTTAATGGTTCACGATTATCACCGAAACTACCAAGATGCAAATCTGAAATCTGAGCTATACGGAGGCCGTCAAATCCTTGCGGCAAATTTGGGAATGATAGCTGAACCTCTCTAACGTAAAATGCAAACCTCCCCTTCAATGCCCCAAATAGAAGCGATACGAAAGGAGCGGTAGCCATTATTATCCCTATCTGGCTCAGAAACTTACGCCGTGTGATCCGGGGATAGTGACGCACCTTAGGCTCGGCGGGGCGAGCCAGCCTGTTAACTATCAACTGAAGTCCGTCAAAGCCGGAGAACAAAAGTTTAGCTGCGTAAATAATTAGAAAGGCCATGAAAAACCATCCAAAAGCAACATATATCTGTGATCCTTCTGCACCTTGCATCCTGAGGCCTATGTAAAAAAAGCCGAAAAAAGCCGCCAATGGCATCAAAAGGAAAAGAAATAGAGAAGAGAACTTTCCTGTTAAATTATCGTAGAGACCGCTATGCTTCCATCTCCAGAAAAGATAAAGATCGATTATCAACACCACAAAAGCCGCAAAAAAAACCAATCCAAACTGATACTTCATCTGTTTTTTCCTATATTTTAATGTTTAAATGCAACTCCCATGAATCCGGATTCTTACACTTCAATGAAATTCCAATCATAGCCGTTTCATTTATTTACTATTATCCTGAATGGCTATCAGCCAAAATTTTGTTCCGCTAAGAACCAAACAGCTTTACTTAAAAATTTGTTGCAAAGTTACTACAAGCTTCCGTTAACATTTTAAAATAAGGTTAATCTTTCATAATTAAATCATTATCAGTAAGCAGCAAACAATAAAATGCAGTTTTACTGATGAACGTTTATCACTTCAGGTGCTTTTATTGCTACATTGGGAAATCAAAAGAAGTGGGTAAGAAAAAATACTATAGTTTTGTTAATCCAAAATGTTGAAGCTTGAGTATGAGAAAAAAGAAGCAAAGAGAGAATTGTGCGGATGATCTGTTTAAATATGCCGACAGAATTATGGACGTAGGCTTCGTTGCTACCTTGCGCAGGATACTTTACGTTTCCGTTGTAGGCGTTTTATCAACCTTGATCTTAGGAGAAATATTCGGTCTGCGAGAATTATACTACAACAAAAAGACCATAATAATCGCTGCTGTCACTGTAATTTTGCTCAGCGAGGGCAATGTGATAATAAATAGAATCCTAAATAAAAAAATGCCCTGGTTTGGCAAATTTGGCAAACGTATCAGGATACAACTTCTGTTAAGCTTTCTGTGGCTTGTTATAATATTCGCGTTTTTCGCTCTTATGGCTCCGCGTTCTCTGTCAAAAGACACCATTATTTCCTTTACCTTCGGGATACTGTTCGTCTTGTTTATCAATAACATTATGATTATGCGAAATTTCGCATATAACTGGAGGCTATCGGTTAGCGAAAATGAACAACTAAAGCAAGCCAAGCTGCAGGCTGATTACAAAGTGCTTCAAAGCCAGCTCAACCCTCATTTTCTCTTCAACAGCTTCAGTGTATTGATATCTGAAATACAATACAATCCCAATGCTGCTATTGAATTTGTCCAAAAAATGGCGGAAGTTTACAGATACGTTTTGCAGCAAAGGGAAACAACCACAACCTCACTGAAACATGAGCTTAGCTTTATTTCCGATTATATGTTTTTGCACAAAACACGCATGGGAGAAACCCTTGAAATGGTAATAGACATAGCATCTGAACAGCTAAAACTGGAACTTCCTCCTCTGACCCTTCAGGTTTTGGTGGAAAACGCCATAAAACACAACAGGGCTACAGATAAAAACCCTTTGCAAATTAACATTAGCAGTAGTGACAATGCTTACGTGACAGTTACAAACAACCTGAACCCCAAATCCACAAGCTATTCAACCGGCATAGGACTGGAAAACATAATTATGAGATATAAGCTGCTCACTGATAAAAAAGTAATTATTAGCGACAGCGATAATAAGTTTACTGTTTCACTACCACTGATTGAACATCAGGATATTCCTTTAGATATTAACAGAAATTCAAATAGCTATGGAAACAACTAAAAGTCGTGTGTTGATAGTGGAGGACGAGTTACCTACCCAAAGGCTGCTAAAAAAAATGATTCAGGATTTAAGGCCGACATGGGATATTGTTGCTACAACCGGTAGCATTGAAGACACGCAGGAATGGCTCGAAAACAATCCCCACCCCAACCTAATCTTCCTGGATGTCCACCTCTCCGACGGGCTAAGCTTTGAAATCTTTGAAAAAATAGAAATACGCTCTGCCGTTATTTTCACTACTGCCTATGACGAATATGCGATGCAGGCATTTAAAGTCAACAGTGTTGACTACCTCCTGAAGCCCATTAGTAATGAAGCCCTTGAATCAGCTATTATAAAATATGAAAAGCTGATGACCGTACTGTCAAGGCCCGGCGACTATGTTGATATCAAACAATTATCTGCATTAATCAAGCAGGGAGGCCCGATTTACAGAAGCAGGATACTGGTCCCGACTGTTGACGGCTACATAAAACTCAACATTTCAGATATCGCGATGTTTCATAGCTCTCAAAAGGTAACTACTGCAATCACAAACGCAGGCCTTCCTCATGTAATCGATCAAACGCTGGAAAAGCTGGAAGATGAACTCGACCCAAAGCTCTACTTTAGAGCTAACCGACAATTCATCATTCACATAGACGCAGTGCTGCGCATAGAGACCTGGTTTAATGGCAAACTGATAGTCAAGACTAAGCCCGAATCACCCGACAAAATCGTTGTCAGCCGCGAAAAAGTAAGGTACTTTAAAGAGTGGATCAATAAATAATTAAAACAACTTAGCCCACGAGTTTTCGTGGGCTAAGTTCTTATTAATTAACTGTGAATACTTTCAAATAAAGCCTTCTATCCTGTGTAGTCACAAAATAATCTTATCATTTACTTTTCAGAATATCACGTATCTCGCTTAGCAGTACTTCCTCTTTAGAAGGCGCCGGAGGAGCAGAGGGACTTTCCTCTTCTTTTCGCTTCATCGAGTTCATAACTTTAACCAGGGCAAAAATCGCAGCGGCAATAATAAGGAAATCGAAAATTACCTGTATAAAATTACCATAATTGATAGTAACGGCCGCAGCATCCCCGACTGCTTCTTTAATAGTAATAGAGAGGTCTGTAAAATTAACTCCTCCAACTAATACCCCGATGGGAGGCATGATTACATCGTTAACCAAAGAAGTGACAATTTTCCCGAAGGCAGCACCAATGATGATACCCACAGCCATGTCAACCACGTTGCCTTTCATAGCAAAGGCCTTGAATTCTTTAAGAATGCCCATAATTAATAATTTAGAATAGTGATGAATTAGAAAAATACAATACCAGATTATTTTGGCGAAGGTGCCAGCAGACCCGCCAAAGCACCAATAGCAGCAGAACCAACAGCTGTCAATATGGTTGGAACTCCCTGATCATCACTTATCTTTCCGCTTGCCATCAAAAGGAGCACTCCTGCTATTATCAAAACAATGGTAACACTTAAGGCTATTACAATTATGCGATAAATCCACTTATCAGTATGTAAGGGGCTTTGCTGTTCAAACTGATTAACCGCCTCTAAAGGATTGGCCTTGAACTGATTTTGCAACTCGGGCTCATTAATGAGGCGGGTCTTAAAATCTTCGAATGATTGAATCTTGCGTGTTTCCATATCCGAGAATTAGTGACTACTTCTTCTTTTTTATAGTTTTTAAAACCTCAAGACCCTTGGCAAGAAGATCTCCCGAATCTCCTTCGCCTTTTCCGGTAAGAAGCGGAGTCAACTTTGATATCAAATCGCCCACATCTAATCCTGCCATTGAAGCTGCCTGCTCAAGGGAAGTAACTTTAGCTAAAGTCTTTCTTACCAAAGGGCTGTTCAGCTTTTTCAATGCCGGAGATATATTTCCCAGCATGTCTCCAAATTGAGGATAGGCTTCTAATAGGGCAGCAATTTTCGTACTCGGTGTAATTTTCATCTGTCTGTTTTTTAAGTTTTGTACAAAGCAATATAATTATTATAAATGAAAAAGTCGCTTACATTCCTTTATAAAAACATTATTAAGTAAAAAACTAAAACTGACCGGGCATTTTTCCCTCACTCTCAGACTTCTACTTTTCAGCTTTACTCAAAAACTGAATTTTCAAAGTAAGATAGTAAAGCATAAATTTTTTCACTATATTTCCTCTTTATGAAAAATAAATCCTTATGAATATTAAAGCTCAAAGGATACGTCTGGGAATTTTTATAGTTACAGGCGCTTCAATTCTCTTATTTATGATAGCCTATTTCACCGCCCGCGAGCTATTCACCAAATCCGACCTTTACTATATTTCATTTAAGGATGTCTCGGTCAGCGGAATGGAAGTAGGCAGTCAGGTTAAATATATGGGAATTAAAGTGGGCACTATTTCTGATATTGTAATAGACCCTGAGGACGTGACCAACATTATCGTATCACTATCCTTAAAGACCGGTACCCCGGTAAAGGAAGATTCTAAGGCTGATATCACAACTCTTGGCATAACCGGTCTGAAGGCAATTGAAATACGCGGTGGCACAAACGAATCAAAGCTTCTTCAACCGGGCAGCTATATACAATCGGGCAGCTCCTTTGCTGATGAAATTACAGGCAAAGCGGAAGTGATAGCCATTAAAGCTGAGCAAGTTGTTAACAATCTGCTTCGCCTTACGCAGGCCGAAAACACCGAAAAGTTGATGAGTACTATCGAGAGCTATCACTCGCTGGCCACAAATGCCGATCGTGCCGTAATCAGAATAGACTCCCTGCTTAAAGGCAATGAAGCTAATATTAATGCCACTCTTGCATCTGTCCGTAAGCTTAGTGCAAGCCTTGAGGAATCTTCACTCGCCCTTAACAGCTCTCTCAATAAAATATCGGGAATTGTAGCTAATGATTCTATAAACCTTATTATAGCAAATATTTGGGAAGTAAGTGAAAAATTGAAAAGCTCGGATATCAATGCGATGATTGACGACTTGGCTATGGTATCGGCACAACTGCGCCAGTTGCTGAGCAATATGGATCAGGATTTGGACAAGGGCAGCCGCGATATGGTCGAAAGTTTTGAGCTGCTTAAGTCAACCCTTAGTAATCTGGAGGAAGCATCACGCAAAATTAATGCTAACCCCTCAGTCCTTCTGCGCTCAACATCAGGTAAAGATGCGCCCGACAAACACCTTAAACAGTGAACTGTCAACAAAAATATGAACAATGAACAGTCATCAGTAATAAAAGATCAAAGGCGAAGCCCTAACCAATTCTCAAAGGCGAAGCGCTAAACTGATTGTTGATATTGATAACTATTGACTGATAAGTCTTTTGCCTTAATATAGATTATTATGAAAAAAGTTATAGTAGCATTCTTAGCGATATTTCTGGCCGGATGCGGTTCAAACAGGGTTGTTGTCAAAAACTACTACCTGATTGAGCCGATAACGATTGAACAATCGGCCTCCGACCCCTTATTCGAAGGGCGTTGCGAAATATCCGATGTCGATGTTGCTGCGCCCTTTGCCGGCAGAGAAATTGCTATCCGCGATAAATCACATAGTATAAAATATTACGAAAACCACCAGTGGGCCGTTCAAGCTAATCAAGCCATAACGGCGGTGATAAATGATAATCTTTCAGCTCGCAATCTCTTCAGGCAGGTTGGACGAAGATTTTGGGATGGAAGACCCGAATACTCTCTGTACACAAACGTACACCAATTAGAGGTAATCATTAAGGATAAGGACTTTTTCGCCCACCTGAATATTGAATTTATGCTCTTCGACAATAAAGGCGACTCTGTGGCAGTGGCACATAAAGCCAACAGAGAACTGCGTCTGCCCGAGAAGAGCCTGAACTTGATGGCAAAAAGCATCAGCGAGATACTGGCTGAAGAATTAAATATCTTATCATCCAAGATAGAACAACAATTAGAAAATCAATAGGAAATGAGAGTGGCAAGCCCGCAGACCAGTCAGGATAGTAAGTTCAGCTTTGATGATAACACAATCACTATAAGCGGCTATTTTACTATAAGGAATTGCGGCTCTTTTGTGCCTGATGCTTTGGCTTATTTCCATAATAAAGCTGCCGAAAACATTAGGATTGACCTCAGCAAGCTTCAGCAAATCGACAGCGCCGGCTCTACCTCTATTTACTACCTGCAACGCGAGTTAACGAAAAAAGGCATCAATTCTCATCTATCAGGAGCCTCAGCTGAAATTGAAGCCAAGATGAAGCTTCTGACAATTAGCGATGAAGTCCCCACAGAGGCAAAAGAGAAGCCTTCCTTCTTTTTCAGGGCGGGAGAAAATACTCATGCCCTGGTAAGCAATTATATTAAAAAGTTTATCTCATTTGCTTCTGAGCTCTTCTACTGGACTATAGCTGATATTTTCAAGACCAAACAGCGTCGCAGGGGAGCAGTTGCCAACCAGGCGCTTATTATTGGCGTTAACGCTGTTCCGATTGTAACTGTGATGGCATTTATTATCGGCCTGGTGCTGGCTCTTCAGTCGGCATCGCAGCTGCGCAACTTTGGAGCTAATATATTTATCGTTGACCTTACAGTTATTGCCATGCTGGCCGAGATGGGACCCCTGATAACAGCAGTCATAGTGGCGGGCCGCAGCGGATCTGCCATAGCTGCCGAGATAGCCACCATGAAGGTTACAAACGAGCTGGATGCCCTCCAAACCATGGGCTTCAACCCTATTCGCTTTGTAGTGGTTCCCAAAATATACGGCAGTCTGATTACCATGCCATTTCTAACTACACTTGCCAACGTTTTTGGAATTATCGGCGGCATAGTCGCTGCCTATCTCTATTTGGATATCTCCCCCGAAATATTTTTCCACCGCATGTCGGGTGCCATATATCAAAAGGATATATTAACTGGTCTGGTAAAGAGCTTTGTTTATGGAAGTATTGTAGTGGTAACGGGCAGCTTCTTTGGCTTTCAAGTGGACAAAGGGGCTGAAGGGGTTGGTAAATCAACTACTCAATCGGTGGTTGCTGCAATTGCTTTGGTTATTGTTGCCGATTTGGTATTGGGTCTAATTTTCTATTAAATGGAAGATAAAAACGAAATAATCAGGGTGAATAATCTGAACGCTTCTTTTGGTGAAAGGAAAGTGCTGTCGGGTGTTTCATTTGGCATTAACGAAGGAGAGATTTGCGTTATTCTGGGCGGCAGCGGCTCGGGGAAAACTACCACACTGAAATATATGCTTAAGCTCTACCGTCCGCCCGAGGGCTGCATACATATTTTCGGGAAAGATATAGCCACAATTAGCGAAGAGGAACAAACGCAGCTGTATCTTCAAATGGGTGTAATATACCAAAACGGTGCGCTGCTCAATTCCCTTACTGTCATGGACAATATAGCATTGCTTCCTCAGCAGCACAGCGACTTGCCCGACGAAGTAATTCGGGAAATGGTATTAATGAAATTAGCTTTGGTCAATTTAAGGGATGCTGCCTATCTATACCCCTCGCAGTTAAGCGGAGGAATGCTGAAACGCGCTGCACTTGCACGCGCTATCATCATGGATCCTCCGATGCTTTTTTGCGACGAGCCGGGCTCAGGCCTCGACCCCGTTTCACTTGCGAGTCTGGATCTCTTGTTTCTCAACCTGAAAGAGAAGTTTGGAATTACCATAGTATTGGTAACACACGAGGTCTCAACTATTAGCAGAATTGCCGACAAAGTTGTCTTTCTGCATGAAGGAAGGGTGATTTTTGAAGGCGGAAAAAAAGAAGCCATGCAGTCTGACATCCCCGCTTTAAAAGACTTTTTCAGCAAAGGAGCGGGACTAAGCTAAAGGCGGTATTACTACTCGCCTATTTCACTAAGTTCGAGCCAACGGGTTTCACTTTCGTCAAGTTCTTTGAGCAGCTCGCCGAGCCTTTTTGAGCTAGTCATCAGGGCTTCAGGCAACAGAGAACCCCTATTAAGACTTTCCTCCAGGCTGGCTTTCTCTTTTTCAAGAGCTTTTATGTGCTTCTCAAGCATCTCCAATTCCTGCTTTTCCTTGAAGCTCATACGGCGCGGTTTCTCCTGCCCCGACGGCTGTCTCACGGCAAGTGGTTTCTTAGTTTTACGCTCTACTTCCTTTTGCTGATTTTTAAGGAAATCCTGGTAATGTGTGTAATTACCGGGGAAAGACTTGATCTTTCCTTCACCTTGAAATAAGAACAATTGATCTACCACTCTATCAAGAAAGTACCTGTCGTGAGAAACGACCAAAACGCAGCCCTGAAACTGGGCCAAATATTCTTCTAAAACTCCCAGTGTGAAAATATCCAAATCGTTGGTCGGCTCATCAAGTATAAGGAAGTTGGGGTTTTTCATCAGCACTGTCATCAGGTAGAGCCGCTTCTTCTCCCCTCCGCTAAGCTTATCAACCTGAACATAGTGCATCTCGTTAGGGAAAAGGAAATAGCGAAGAAACTGAGCGGCATTCATACTGTTGCCGCTTCCCGAAGTTACAACTTCAGCTATTTCAGTTATTACCTCTATCACCTTCTTGCTCTCATCAAGTTGAATACCTTCCTGCCGATAATATCCAAAGACTAGGGTCTCACCTGCATCAACCACTCCTTTGTCGGGATTCAAGGCTCCTGTAAGAATATTCAGCAAGGTGCTTTTACCGCTCCCGTTTTTCCCAAGTATCCCTATCCTCTCGCCCTTGACAAACTTGTATGAAAAGTCATCAACAAGCATATTCCCGTCGAAGGATTTCGAGACACCCTCCAAATTGAGCACCTTGCTGCCCAGACGCGTAGTTTTTATATCCAGACTGAAGCCTTCTTCCTCAGTTTTTTGCTCTGCTACATCTTTAAGCTCATAAAAGGCATCAATACGGTACTTAGCTTTTGTGGCACGTGCCTGCGGCATCCTGTTCATCCAATCCTGCTCCTTGCGCAGAAGATTTCTGGCTCTCTCAATTTCCTGATTGCGCTGATTAATCCTCTCCTCCCTCTTCTCCAAAAAGTAGGAATAGTTGCCATTGTACTTATAAAGACTTTCATTATCCATTTCAAAAATGGAATTACACACCCTGTCGAGGAAATATCGATCGTGAGTAACCATCAGCAACGTGGCCTTGTTGCGCCCCAAATATTCTTCCAGCCAGTCAACCATTTCAATATCAAGGTGGTTGGTCGGCTCATCCAGTATCAGCAAATCAGGTTCTTCAACCAAAACGGCTGCCAAAGCAACTCTTTTCTGCTGTCCGCCGGATAGCTGCTCTACCGGCTGATCCAGGCGACTTATCTTCAACTGACTGAGAACCTGCTTTACCCGGTTCTCATAATCCCAGGCATTGGCAGCATCCATCTTCTCTATCATTTTAGCTATCAGCGCCTGATCATGGCTTTCAAGAGCTGACTCATAAGAGCGGACAAGGCTAATCATTTCATTTTCACCGCTAAAAACAGCTTCCATAACGCTTTGTCCCGCGGAATAAACCGGAAGTTGCGTAAGGTACCCGGTTCTGATGCCTTTACGTATGGTAAAGTAGCCTTCATCAGCTACCAGCTTGCCGGCCAAAATATTCAAAAGAGTAGTTTTGCCTGTCCCGTTACGTGCAATAAGTGCAGCCTTTTCGCCTTCTTCGAGCCCGAAATAGAGAGAATCAAAAAGCCGGATATCGCCCCAGTGATGAGTTAAACCTTCAACAGATAAAATATTTGCCATAGAAATTGCGTCGATTGAGCCACAAAGATAGCAGCAAAGCGGCAATTACCCTTAAAAAATTATGCAATAGCCGGAAAAAAGCACTCTCGTCCCTGCTAACTTCATCCGCCCGGCCTCAAAGGCCGGGCGGGTAATGAGTGCATAATCGATAAGACTTCAAGACTTTAATTAAAACAAACAGCTCACATCATCACAGGTGCGGATGTTTTGTCAATCAGCTTAAGCTCTTCATCGCTAAAGGTAATATTATTAAGGGCTTTCAAGTTGTCATCTAACTGCGCTACCGAACTGGCTCCCACCAGCACAGAAGTAACGCGTGCATCTTTAAGCAGCCATGCTATTGACATTTGGGCAAGCGACTGGCCTCGCTTTTCAGCTATCTTATTAAGAGCTCGTAATGCTGTCAGACGCTCGTCGGTCAAAGCCTCCTTCCGGAGAAATCCATGCTCCTTTGCAACACGAGAATCTGCCGGAATATCTTTAAGGTAACGGTTGGTAAGTAAGCCCTGAGCTAAAGGAGAGAATGCTATGCAGCCTATTCCCCGTTTGCCCAACACCTCAAGCAATCCATCTTCAACCCACCTGTCAAGGATATTGTATCGGGGCTGATGTATCAGGCAAGGAGTGCCCAAATCATGCAGTATGGCTTCTGCCCTGCGCGTTTGTTCGGCAGAATAATTTGATATGCCTACATAGAGAGCCTTTCCTTGTTTCACTATCAAATCGAGCGCCGCCATGGTTTCCTCAAGCGGAGTGTTAGGGTCGGGACGATGGCTGTAAAAAATGTCAACATAATCCAGTCCCATTCGCTTCAGACTTTGGTTAAGACTTGCAACAAGGTATTTCTTTGAACCCCATTCTCCATAAGGCCCCGGCCACATATAGTATCCTGCTTTAGTCGATATTATCATCTCGTCACGATAGGGTCGAAAATCGGAAGCAAGCATACGACCGAAGTTTTCTTCTGCCGAACCCGGTACAGGTCCATAGTTATTTGCCAGGTCAAAGTGAGTTATCCCGCTATCAAATGCAAATCTCATTATCTCTCTTTGCTTTGAGTACACATCAACAGATCCAAAGTTATGCCACAATCCCAGAGAAATTGCAGGTAACTGAATCCCACTAAAACCGCATCTGCGGTAAATCATCGAGTCATAGCCCGATCTGTTTGCCATATATTCCATACTCTAATATTTTAAATCTGCTGCTTCTATATTAATTGTATATTAAGGTCTATCTGTCCGAAAAAAACTCCAACGATGCGGCCAGCACCTCTTTACAAACCTCACAGAAGCCTTCAGCCTCGTTGGTTCTCATCCTACACTCCATCGCGGGTCGATACACTCCCTTTCTTTGGTAGCCGCCACCTTCAAACACAGCGGTAACATTCTTGTATTGAGCCCTCGCAGGCGTCGGAACCGGTATATCTCCAGCTAGCAGGTGTTTCCACTTACTATCAAAGGCAACTAAAGTAGTAAGGTTAGGCTGCCGCGGCTCTATCTGCTTATTATAAAAATTATTATAAGTGCTCTCTCCGTTAAAATACTCATCGCCCAATCCGCCAAAGCCGTGCCCCATCTCGTGTACCATTACGACACCCGACATAGGATGAGCTGCCGTTACAATCGAAAAATGGTTAAAAATACCTCCTCCTCCATATTTATCGCTGTTTACAATAAGTATAATATGGTCATGGGGCGCTTGGGCTGCAACATCATAAATATCCCAGCATGCTTCAGTTTCAAGATAACGCTCCACACCGAAAGTATTAAAACCGGATGAGAATCGCGTGTTTTTCCAAATATTTTGATTGGGATCATCATAGCCCGATTCCACGCTGGGCACGGCAATAGCCCTTATAGTTATGGCATTTCGGTATGATTTATATGGCTCTGTATCCAACAAGACTTGACTAAGCTTCGCGGCATCATTATAAAAGAGCTCAGCCTCTTCGGCTCTGTAACCTTCAGCCAGAAAAAGAAAGTTTACACTTGCAGAATTAGTCGCTTTATGAATAATCCTTTCCGGGTGCCTATTGGGAATAAACTCCGATACGGAATAGTTACCCGAGTCCAAGACCTCATCAATTAAGCGATCGGGGCTGCCATCTTTGCGGCGATAGTCAAGCGCCAACTTGACCTTTTTCAGGGGCAAAGGCATCTCAATGGTTTGCTGGAAGGCTCTCTCCCTTTCTTTTGCTTCATCTAAAGTCTGCCATTCCTCGAATAGAGTTGAGAAGCTACGCAAAAAAAGAGTATCGCCCGTATTAATATCTGATAAAGTGAAACTGTAATCGCCGTATTCAAAGGGAGAAACAGCCTGGTTAGGAGATGCCACTGAGCCTGTATAACGCTTTATTGCAGCCACATAAGCCTTCTGGTATTGGCTGTTGCCGGCCAAGACCAAATCCACCCGAAGAGTCCTGCTCCAATCAAAGTTCGGGCTATCGGAATCTACTTTAACCCCGGAAAATAAAACAGAGAGGAAAAGAGCTGATAGTATTCTACTTACTACTCTCATAATGTCTGTAAAAGGCGTTTAGTTTTGGCAAGATAATAATAGTTTCCTAATTTTAGGATTGATTTTTATATAATTCGCTCTTGCTTTATGATTGATAATATCGTTTCTTCTTCGTGGCAACTCAGAACCTGGCTGCAAAGCACCCTGGAGTCAAGCAACATTCCTGAATGGCTCATATACTCGATAGATTTCACTATCCGTGCATTTATTCTCCTTATTATTAGCAGGGTATTATTCTGGGCATCAAAAAAGGTGCTGTTGCACTATGCCGTTAAGCTGGTCAACAAAACCAAAACCAAACGTGATGATTTCCTGATTAAGCGTAAAGTGCTGCATCGCTTCTCGCACGTTGTCCCTGCCATTATCATATATTTACTATCCAAAAGCCTGTTTGCTGTTTATCCGGACGTAGGCCGTATTCTTACCAATTTTGCGGTAATATATATGGTTGCCGTCATATTTTTGACTATTTCGGCGCTCTTGAATGTTGTTGAAGATATTTACAACACCAAAGAATACTCGGCCGAGCGCCCAATCAAAAGCTACCTTCAGTTAATCAATATCATTTTGTATTTTGTTGGCGGAATCCTGCTTTTAGCCTATTTATTTAATCTTGAAGTTGCAGGAATATTTACCGGGCTGGGTGCAATGGCCGCAGTTTTGATGTTGATATTTAAGGACACCATTCTCGGACTTGTGGCAAGTATCCAGCTGTCAACCAATAAAATGTTGAGAGTGGGCGATTGGATTTCAATGCCCAGCCATAATGCCGACGGGGATGTTTTAGAAGTAACTTTGAATACCGTCAAGGTTCAAAATTGGGACAAAACCATTACCACAATTCCAACCTACGCCCTTATAAACAGCCCGTTTATGAACTGGCGCGGCATGTCGGAATCGGGTGGCCGACGAATAAAGCGTTCTATAAATATTGATATGCGCAGCGTAAAGCTTTGCGACGAAAAGATGATTGCAAAGTTCAAGAAGATACATCATCTTCAGGCTTATATTGAAGAACGGGAAGCGGAAATAGATGAATACAATAAGATAAATAATGTTGATAAAAGCGTTAAGGTAAATGGTCGCCGAATGACCAACCTGGGTGTTTTCAGGAAGTATCTGGAAAATTACTGCTCCCAACATCCGGGTCTGAATCAGGAGATGACCTTGCTGGTAAGGCATCTTCAACCAACCGAAAAAGGAATACCTTTAGAACTTTACGTGTTTACAGCCAACACCAAATGGGCTATATATGAAGGTGTTCAGGCAGATATCTTCGACCATATCCTGGCCGTTATTCCCGAATTCGAGCTTAGCGTCTTCCAGGAGCCATCAGGCGACGACCTTCAATCGGCCGTGTCGGGACTGGGGGAAATAATGCTTCAAAATAAATAGTGAACAGACACCACATGTGATTGACAAAACATATTTAGAGACTAAAACCATAATATGATGGCAGGCACATTTTCACAAATCTACATTCAGTGTGTTTTTGCCGTAAAAGGCAGAGAGAACCTACTGCAAAATTCTTGGGGTGATGAAGTGTTTAAGTATATGGCAGGCATTATCAAAGGCAAAAACCAAAAGTCAATTATAGTAAATGGAACAGCAGACCACGTCCACATTTTTGTGGGACTAAGACCTACAATGAGCATATCCGATTTGGTTCGAGACATCAAAAACAATTCATCCAACTTTATCAATGAGCAAAAATTCATAAAAGGACGATTTGCGTGGCAAGAAGGTTATGGAGCTTTTTCTTATGCGCATTCTCAAATTGAAAATGTATATAAATACATTTCTAATCAGGAAGAACATCATAGGAAGAAATCTTTTAAGGAAGAATATCTGAATTTTCTAAAGAAATTTGAAATTGAATACAACGAAAAATATTTATTCGTTTGGATGGATTAATCATATCACCCTTTCAGGGTTTTGTTTAAATTATGGTTCACATTGTGCTATAATCATTACACCCCTCGGGGTTAAATAAGATTTCCACAATCATTAAGTTCCAATTATCTAAACGAAATGACATTAATATAGCATATTAGAATATACGACATCCAATCCCGAAGAGATGACATGATTATAGAATATGAGAATATCCAACATGCAAATCCCGAAGGGATGACATGATTATAGAATGGTTTTCCCGATATTTCTCGCTTACAACAAGAGGTTGCCTCTTTTAGACAACCTCTTGTTAATCTGCCACCATATATCTAGCTACTTCCGGAAATCTAGCAAAATGCAAGGAGTTTTTGAGCTTTTCCTTTTAGTTATTCCCAAGGTATTCAGATATACCTTCCTGGGTGGCTTTCAGTCCGCTGGAACCTTTATGCCAATCAGCTGGACAAACTTCTCCATTTTCTTCGAAAAACTGAAGAGCGTCAACCATACGCAAAGTCTCATCAACACTTCGCCCTAGAGGCATATCATTTACTACCTGGTGGCGAACGACTCCTTCTTTGTCAATCAGGAACAAGCCGCGATAGGCTACCGGCTCGCCCTTAAAAACTAAGTTGCCTTCTTCGCTAAAATCAAACTCACCGGCCAAGACATCATAACTATCTGAAATTGTCATGCTGGCATCTGAAACCAAAGGAAACTTAACTCCCTTTATGCCACCCTCCTTCTTTTCAGTCTGCAACCACTTCCAGTGAGCAAACTCAGAATCTGTCGAAGCGCCCACAACGGCAACGTTTCTACTTTCAAACTCAGCAATCCTATCCTGAAATGCGATCAATTCGGTAGGACAAACAAAGGTGAAATCTTTTGGATAAAAGAAAAAGACAACATACTTTTTCCCAATATACTGATCAAGAGAGAAATCCTCTACAATTTCATGACCATTTACGACTGCCTTTGCCAAAAACGAAGGCGCTTTTCTTCCTGTTAATACTGACATACTTACAATTTTTAGGTAATTTTATTAAATATTTAACTGTATTACTAACAATCTATAACTTGTTAATCCAATAGAATTACAAATTTAGCCAAAGCGAAACAAGAAGCCAAGCAAAACAGGTATTATGTTACCTAAATAAAAGATATGGTATATAATCAAAATTTATAAGACTGGGAAGGGCTATTTATATTCGGCAGCTAATAATTGAACTATCTGCAAAATCACTTTTACCGCCTTTTCCATACTCTGAACAGGGATAAATTCAAACCTTCCGTGAAAATTATGACCTCCCGCGAAAATATTCGGAGTGGGCAATCCCATATATGAAAGTCGAGCTCCGTCAGTTCCTCCGCGAATAGGGAGAATTAGGGGAGTCACTCCTGCCCTCTTCATAGCCTCAGCCGCAAGATCCACAATATGCATTTTTGGTTCAATCTTCGTACGCATATTATAATACTGGTCGTTCATTACAATCTCAACAGTATCAGGGCCAAACTCAGCGTTCACTTTGTTTACCAGATGATGCATCTCACGCTTACGTTTTTCAAACCTGTCACTGTCAAAATCTCTTATAATATAAGTAAGCTCGGTCTTTTCAACATCACCATTAAACGACATTAAATGATAAAAACCCTCGTATCCTTCGGTGTGTTCAGGAGTTTCATGCCGCGGCAACATAGAGGCTAACTGATGAGCGATACGCATAGAATTACGCATCTTCCCTCTTGCATAACCGGGATGAACATTGCGCCCATGAACAACAAGACGCACGAAGGCAGCATTAAAGTTTTCAAATTGCAGTTCACCAAGCTCCCCACCATCAAGGGTATAGGCAAAATCAGCGCCGAATCCTTCTACATCAAAATGATCGGCTCCTTGCCCAATTTCCTCGTCGGGCGTAAAACAGATTCGTATCTTGCCATGTTCTATTTCAGGATTCTTAATCAGATAGGCCATAGCCGTCACTATTTCGGCAATTCCTGCTTTGTCATCCGCCCCAAGTAGAGTATGACCATCGGTAGTAATAATATCCTGTCCTAGATACTTAGTAAGTTCCGGAAATTCATCAGGCTTCAGATAAATATTCTCCTCTTCATCAAGGGCTATGTCTCCTCCATCGTAATTTGATACAATTTTGGGCTTAACATGCTTACCGGTAAAATCAGGGCTGGTATCCATGTGAGCGATAAAACCAACCACAGGCACCCGGCGACTGATATTTGATGGAAGCGTAGCCGTCAAATAACCATTGTCGTCAACCTTTACCTCCGACATTCCGATACGCTTGAGCTCATCCACCAAATATTTGGCAAAAAACATCTGCCCGGGAGTACTTGGCGTTAAGCCTGTATCCATATCAGATTGTGTATCAAATGACACATACTCGAAAAAACGTTCTACTAAGGTCATATTAAAATGTTATAAGCTTTAAGTTATAAGTTACAACTCATAACTCATCAGTACGATCTTGCAAAAAGCACCCGTCTGGCTGAAGGCTTACCCGTTACCATACACTTTCCGGGCTCCGTTGGCCCCTCGAGCGGAATGCATCTGATAGTAGCCTTCGTCTCATTTTTAACCCGCTCTTCCGTCTCTGCACTTCCGTCCCAATGACACAAAAAGAAGCCGCCTTTGTCGTCCAATAGTTTTTTAAACTCCTCATAATCATCGACCACAGTGGTATTAGCCTCTCTAAAATCGAGAGCCTTCTTAAATATATTACTTTGAATATCGGCTAAAAGCGAAACAACCTTAGAGCCTATACCCTCAAGCGGCACAATTTCTTTTGTGAGGGTGTCTCTTCGCGCAAGTTCGCAAGTTCCGTTTTGCAGGTCGCGCGGACCAATTGCCAAACGAAGCGGCACTCCCTTAAGCTCATATTCGGCAAACTTCCAACCCGGTTTCCGTTTATCGTCATTATCATATTTGACTGATATTCCAAGCTGTTTTAGCTCAGCCACAATTTTATCAACCACGCCATTTATCTGATCAAGCTCTTCCAACTTCTTGTAAATAGGAACTATAACAACCTGAATAGGAGCAAGTTTTGGAGGCAAGACCAGACCATTATCATCTGAATGTGACATAACCAGAGCTCCCATCAGGCGAGTTGAGACTCCCCATGAAGTAGCCCACACACTTTCAATTTTTCCCTCCTGATTAGTGAAAGTCACATCAAAGGCTTTGGCAAAGTTTTGACCCAAAAAGTGGGATGTTCCCGACTGCAAAGCCTTGCCGTCTTGCATCAGCGCCTCAATAGTCATCGTTTCAAGCGCGCCGGCAAAACGCTCACTTTCAGTTTTATACCCTTGAACCACCGGCATAGCCATCCACTCTTCGGCAAATTTAGCATATACCTTAAGCATAGTCTCAGTTTCTTCCAAAGCCTCCTGCTTAGTGGCATGAGCTGTATGCCCCTCCTGCCATAAAAACTCAGCTGTCCGTAAGAATAGCCTGGTACGCATTTCCCACCGTACAACATTCGCCCACTGGTTAATTTTAATCGGCAAGTCGCGATATGACTGAATCCAGTTACGGTATGTATTCCAAATAATAGTCTCAGATGTAGGCCTTACTATCAGCTCCTCCTCTAGTTTGGCATCAGGATCAACAATCACGCCTTTACCATCAGGATCATTCATTAGCCTGTAGTGAGTAACAACAGCACATTCCTTGGCAAATCCTTCAACATGAGCCGCTTCCTTACTGAAAAAAGATTTTGGTATAAAGAGGGGGAAGTAAGCATTCTGGTGCCCTGTCTCTTTAAACATGTCATCCAGTGCCCTTTGCATCTTTTCCCAGATAGCGTAACCATAGGGCTTAATTACCATGCAACCTCTTACTGCAGAGTTCTCAGCAAGATCAGCCTTTATTACCAGGTCATTATACCATTGTGCATAATTCTCAGCACGACTTGTCAAAACTTTTGCCATATATATAAAATATAATTTATTATTCAACACACTTTGGCGCCTGCAAAACGCGAGGCTCTATACTATTCCACCGATCAATAATTTTCGTTTAATTAGCGCATCAAAAATAACAATTATCAGCCTAATTATGGCATAACTATTGTGTTGTTTTAGCGTAAAATAGTACTTGCATAAATCAATGTAACTAACTGAAGATTCTTAGACTGTTTACAATTTTTAATAACTTTTATCTTTTGCCAACAATAGATTAGGCAAACTTCGGCTTTGGTACAAATTTTGCAGTAGTATTATGAACAAACCAACGAGGAGGAGATATCATGAGAGCAACTATTTTAACATTCGCAATGGCACTAATAATGACACTGGGATCGTGCAGCAGCAACCGCTTAGCAGGACCCGGAGTTTATTATGATGACATTTATTATGTTCCCGGCGTAAGTCGAGAAAATAATCATGATGCTTTTGCCCCTGTGCCGACACTTACTCGTGAGCAGCAAAAGGAAGAAAACAGGGCATTAGCAGCTCAGCAAAGGCAGTATCAAAGCAGCGACCGTGCTTACCAGCAAGAAGATATGCGCGACTTTTCGGGCATTCAGCAGGAGTACGCCTCGATCCTTGGAGATGAAAACATTCAAAACACTGATACCTTATTATATTATAATGATGAGACAGGCTATTGGCTTGATGGCTTCCAAGGCTCGTCAATGGACAGAGACTATGCCGAAAGAATAGTGCGTTTTCATGGCCCGTCGATAAGGATTCCTTATTATTCTCCATTCTACAGCGAGGTTGTATTTTACAATCATTACGATTGGAATGTATATGTTGACGGAAACTACGCATACGCAGTTCCCACCTGGACAAATCGTTGGTATAACAGCTATTACTACGACAGTTGGTATCATCCATATCACTACAACTACAGTTGGAGATACGGATATCCATACAGCTATGGCTGGGGCTACCCATACGGAAGCTGGGGCTTTGGGTGGAATTATTACAGTCCTTATTACTCATGGGGATATTACAATCCCTGGCACTATAATCATTATTATAATCATGGTTACTACGGCGGCTATTATTACAACAGACCGCGTTCAAATTTCGCACAAAATTACGGGCCGCGCAGGGGCACAAGCTCTAGCATACGTTCCTCTGCAAGTGACAACAGGAGCTCTTCACGGATAGATAATTCCAGAAACCAGGCTTCATCCAGATATTCTTCAAGCACTACTCCCCGCTCTCAAAGAGATGAACCAAGAAGCACCAGAGCAGCAAGCGATAGTGATTTGAAGTCAGGCAGGTCATCATCAGCTACGGCTGCTACACGCGGCAGCGGTGAAGCCGTAAGAAGCGGACAAGCAACCAGAGGAGGGGAACAGACCACTCAGACCAGAAGGAGTTACATCCCTACCTATTCACAAACAGAGGGAACAACTCGTCCGGTTTACAACAGGGCTTCATACACCCGCGTGAGCAACGCTCCCCGCCCGGCACAAACTACCGGTACCGTTCAGCGAAGCACTAGTAGCACCACAAGGACAGTACAGCCTGCAAGTGCAACGCAAAGCAGGTCAGCTACCCAAACCGGCACAAGCACTCCGGTTTCGTCTCAACGTCAGATGCAGCAAGGCAGTTCAACGCCTTCGCGAAGCACAACCACCCAGCCCTCTTCCAGCAGGCCTGCAGCTACACGCCAAAGTGCACCGGCTACATATCAGCGGGGAAGTTCATCGAGTGCTCCCTCACGTAGTTACAGCACACCAAGCCGAAGCTCATCAGGCAGCAGCTATTCATCGCCAAGCCGGAGTTCATCAAGCAGCTCAAGCAGCAGCTACTCATCACCGAGCAGAAGCTCATCAAGCAGCTCAGGCAGCAGTTCATCGGGCAGCAGTTCATCAGGAGGTGGCGGTTCAAGCAGGAGTGGCGGAAGGAGATAGATTATTTTATGATAATAAATAAGTGCCTATATAATCGCTTGTATCAATTGATGCAGCCGGATAGTTTTACCCACTTATTAACAACAGTATTATGAAAAAGGTATTTTTTGCGTTGATAATATTTCTGCAAACAGGACTTTTAATAGCACAAGTTCCCGAAGATGCTCTTCGTCTTTCACTTAACAGGACAAGCGGCACAGCACGCAGCCTCTCATTGAGTAATGCCATGGGCGCCCTTGGAGGGGATCTTAGCAGTATCGGTATCAACCCGGCGGGCATAGCCGTCTATCGAAGCAGCGAGTTTACTTTTACGCCTTCACTGAATATTAACACCGTAAACAGCAGCTATTACGGAACATCGGGGGATGATGAAAAACTTAGCTTCCCGCTTCAGCAAATAGGATTTGTAGGCACTTACAAGCCTATGCGTGAAGTAACGAGCGGACTGGTAAGTACGCACTTCGCGGTTGGCTATGAAAGGAGCAATTCCTTTAACAGGCGGTCATTTATTCAAGGTAATGGTGTAAACTCATCACTCCTGGATGAAATCGTATGGTTATCAGACGGATATAGCCCCGCTGATTTAGATTACAATTCAAGCAGGCTCAGACTGTTTTATGACTCATTTTTAATAGATCCTTTTAATGAGGATGTATATAATGATGAAAATATAAGTACAGATTATTACCATGCTTTTGAAGAGCTTAACGAAGAAGGAGAAGCTGTTTGGACACTACAAGATGGCATTGACCAACGCAGGATGATAAGTGAGAGAGGTAGTGCCGGAGATTTAAGTATCGCCGGAGGAGCCAACTTTAGCAACAAGTTCTATATAGGCGGCTCTTTAGGTATTTCAACTCATAATTACAAGAGGGATATAAACCACTTTGAAAGTGTAAACTCCGGTGCCGGAAACGACCATTGGAATTACCTGAACAATTATAGCTACGAAGACAAATACAGTACTAGTGCAGTCGGTGTTAACCTTAAGGTTGGGGCGATTTTCAAACCTATCAATCCTCTCCGCTTAGGAGTGTCAGTTCACTCTCCTACCCTCTTATCAGTAGATGAGGAGTTTTCATACGCCCTTGAGCCGGAATTGGGTTTTGCCGAAGATGATTATTACTGGACACCCAGGGGAGAGTTTTCCTACAATTTCAGGACTCCCTACAAGCTAACCGGAAGTGTTGCTTATATTTTCGGAAACTTTGGTCTTTTAAGTGTTGACTACGAATTTACAGACTACGCTGCAATGCGCTTTAAAGACAAGTCAACAAATTCGGTCAGCAACGTTGAGTTTTTCAGTGATCTTAACGATCAAGTTAAGGATATCTTCAGACCTACTCATAATATCAGAGTGGGCGCCGAAATCAGACCAGCCGAGGTATTTACCATTCGCGGCGGATTCGGCTATCTTCAAAGTCCTTTCAGATCTAAATACCTGAACCACGATGATTCGCATTTCACCTACTCGGGTGGTCTGGGTTTTAGAATGAATAATATGTTTATCGACCTGGCATATATGATGCGTGCAGAGAAAAATACTTATTCACTTTATTATTCAGCATATGTGGCCGGGGAAGATCAGCAGCCGGCATCTCTAAAAAACAACAATCACAACGTAGCAGTTACTCTGGGTTGGAGGTTCTGACACAAAAGATAAAGGAAACAGACTGCGATATTCGAGAGGATATTGCTCATTTACCCGAAATGACAAGGCCTTAGCTAAAAATTTCACTTGATAATTGCCAGATGCTTACACTGTGTCTTCCACGTTCCATACAAAGGCACGCAGGCCTTGCATTTCGGTTTTGCTGTTAAGACTGCGCAGGCGCTCCAGCAGGGGCGCTAATTTGTCATCAGGAACTATGGTCAAAATCGTTTCATTAAGAGCAGGCCAGGTGTGAGTACCCATGTGAGGTTCACCCGACTCGGAGCCTCTTCCCTGAACCTGCGTCCATCGCGTAAAGCCCTTTATTTGAAGCTTGTCCAACACAAGCTCAACCTTTTCTGTAAGTGCCTGGTTATATGCAATAAAAACACTTTTCATCTTTCACAAAATATTATTATATACTCTCTCAACTACTAAATATTCAGCCCTTCCCGGGCTGAATCAGACTTCTTCTTCCATACTAAGGGCTCTTTGTTTTTCACGACGCATACGGTTGGCTCCAAAAAAGGTGTAAACCACAGGAATCAACACAAGGGTAATGACGGTCGAAAACATCAGTCCTCCAATAATACTAATACCCATGGGCTGCCAAATCTCCGAGCCTTCGCCAATTCCCAGCGAAAGAGGAACCATGGCCAATGCCGTGGTTAATGTTGTCATCAATACTGGTCGCAAACGAGATTTCCCGGAGACTACAACTGCTTGCACCAGCCCTAAACCGCGGTCGCGCATAAGGTTTGTGTAATCAACCAAAACAATTCCATTTTTCACGACTATTCCCACCAACATAACAGACCCTATTAAGGATATCAAATTCAGCGTATGCCCTGTAATCCACAAGGCCAGAAAGACCCCGGTGAAGGCGAAAGGCAAAGTAAGCATAATAATAAAAGGTGAACGCAGCGATTCAAACTGAGAAGCCATAACAATATAAACAAGCATAATTACCAGGATAAACAGAAGAAATATATCCGCAAAGGCCTCCTCTTGCTCTTCCACTGAACCTCCAATGTCCATTCCGACGCTTGGGGGCACATTAAGACCGGCAAAAGCTGTGCGTAAATCAGCGGTAACATCACGAATCGAGGCCTCGTAAAGAGTGCCGCTTACACGAACAACACGCTGACGGTTTTCGCGTTCAATGGAGGGTGGAGCAAAATACTCCTCAAGTTTTGCCACTTCGCTGAGACGAATAAATAAACCCTGATTATTGGGAACCATAATATTCTCTATTTCGGTGAGTGACTGTCTGAAGTTCTCGTCGTAGCGCACCACAATATCATACTCTTCTCCATCTTCACGATACTGGGCTGCAGTTAACCCGGTGATGCGGTTGCGCAAAGCAGTGGCCACCTGAGCAGTGGATAGACCATGAACACCAAGCTTCTCTCTATCCAGAACCAGCTGATACTCCACCCCTGAAGCATCTCTGCTAATATCAATATCGCGAAGTCCTTCCATGTCAGCCATAAGTTCCGCCATTTCCTTAGCTAAACGGTCGGTAACATCCAGGTCATAGCCTGAGATAATTACCTCGACGGTACTGGATCCACTTCCCATACCTCCATCTCCTCCGCCGGCTTCCACTTTAAAATCTTCTATTTCAGGAATAGCAGCCATATCATTACGAAGCAAATCGCTAATCAGATACATATCACGATCACGCTCTGGACTTGGTGTCAGCTTCAAATAAAAATTAATCACGTGTGGCCCATTATTGCCAAAGGCCGCCCATATATTACCTTCCTGAGCTACGCCGGCGCTCGTTGAAACGACCTCTACTTCAGGATACTTTTCAAGTATAATACCCTCAATTTGTCGGGCAACAAGGCGAGTCCGGTCTATATTTACTCCTTGCTGCAGTTCAACGGTAGCAGCAATCTGCGCATTATCGGCCGGAGGGAAAAACTCGGTATCGACAAGAGGAATCAAAAAAAGACTACTTACAAAGATAGCAGCCGATACTACCAGCACCATGACTCTCCTTTTAACAGCAAAGCTAAGGGTCTTAGCATAAAAGTTGTCCAAACCATCCAGGAAGCGATCTATTCCACCAAAAAGCCACTTTGAAAATCTGCCCTTATGAGGCTCGTTTTTGCGCAACATCTGCGACGACAACATCGGAATAAGGGTAAGTGCCGCAATGGTAGATGTTATTATTACCAGAGTTACAATCCAGCCCAGCGGTTTAAACATAATACCACTAAAGCCCGAAACCAAAGTAAGCGGGAAAAACACGGCAACTACGGTGAGCGTTGTTGCCACAACAGCCAGACCCACTTCATTGGTGCCATAAATAGCGGCTTCCCGAGGTGGAGTACCCTTTTCAATGTGAGTTGAAATATTCTCCAATACCACAATGGCATCATCAACCACCATCCCAATAGCAAGCGATAACGATGACAGAGATATTACATTTATGGAATCACCAGTTAAATACAGGTAGATAAAAGAAACAATTAGCGACACCGGAATAGTCAATATTATAATAAAGGTGGCTCGCCACCTGCCCAGGAAAAACAAGACTACCAAAACAACAAAAATTCCGGCATACATAATTGTGCTCGACAAGCTACCGATAGAACTTTCAATAAATTCCGAGGTATCGAAAAAGGTTTCTATTTGAACATCCGGAGGCATATTCTTCATTAAAGCCGGCAGCATCTCCTGAACTTCTTTAGCTATAGCCACAGAGTTGGCTCCGCTTTGTTTCTGAATTATAATAGTAGCTGCAGGACGACCGTTAGCGCGCTCGTCGAAGGTCATTTTTGCAATGGTGTCATTTACTGTAGCCACATCCGACAGCTTAACCACGCGACCCATGTAGTTGCCTACAACCAGATTATTCAACTCCTCAGGAGTCTTATACTCACCTTCAACCCGCAAAGGATAGGTGTGGCTTCCTATGTCGAGCACTCCACCGGGCAAATTCATGCTCTCCTGCCCTATCAATAATCCCAACTGCTCAACTGATAAATTGTAGGCCTCGAGTTTTTGAGGGTCAACATTCACCTGAATCTCACGTATCGGGGCACCTGCCACTGAAACGGCTCCAATACCTTCAATCCGGTTAAGCGGATTCACCAAAGTCTCATCCAGAATCTTTGCCAGCGCCGAATAGCTCTCTTCTGCCTTGGCCGACATCATCAGGATAGGAATCATATTGGTACTGAACTTGAAGATTATGGGCTTTTCAACCCCATCAGGAAGCCATGCTTCTACCCGTCCCAATACATCCCTAATATCGTTGGTTGCCTCATCAAGATTCGAGCCCCATTCAAACTCCAGCGTAAGCAGGGAAAAATTATCCCGAGATACGGAGCTTAGCTTTTTCAGGTTGTTTACAGTATTGAGCTGATCTTCAAGTATTCGGGAAATGTTAGTTTCAACATCCAGTGCTCCAGCGCCCTGGTAATAAGTATAAATAGATACCATCGGCGGGTCAATCTCGGGGTAAAGATCTATGGGCAGATATCGCACCGAAAAAAGACCCAAAATGATAACACCGACAAAGATTAGCACTGTAGTAATTGGCTTTTTTACAGCCACTTCATAAATTCTCATCGAATTAGCTATTATATTATTTCACATCGGTTTATCTGCGGCCTGGCCTATTGACTAATCTCCACCTCCGTGCCATCAAGCAGACCGCCCATACCGGCTACAACAACCTCTTCACCGGGTTTAAGTCCTGAAATTATCTCAAACTCAGACCCAATCAGCCGCCCGGCTTGAACTACTTTGCGCTTCGTTTTGCCATCTTCTATCACAAAAACATAGCGCTCATTAATTCCTGCCTGACGAATTACTGCCAGATCGGGGGCTACCACTCTTTCCACGCTACCAAAACCCAGAGTAACGCGGCTAAACATACCGGGGCGAATTAAGCCTTCCTTATTAGGAAATTTTAGTTCGAGCTGGAAAGTGCGGGTGTTGGGATCAATGGTAGGATATTTTAAATGAACTACGCCTGAAAAGACTTTCCCGGGCTGACTATCCACGGTAAGCGACACCTTGAGGTCTTTATCAACCATGGAAAAATATTGCTCGCCAACATGCACAATAACCTTTACCGGATCAATACGCTCTACCGTTAGTATGGCTGAGCGCCCATCGGCAAGGGGACTCATAGCAAACATTTCGCCATCCTCATAAAATCGTCCGCTTACCACACCCGAGATTGGCGAACGTATAACAGTATTTTCGGCCAAATTGGAATTCGCTGCAAGCGCAACATCAAGTTGAGCTTTCAACTGATCCAGTTGCTGTTCTGATACGCTGCCCACCTTATATAAAGTATCCAGTCGGGCGTATTCCTTCTTAAGATTGGCAAGCTGTACCGATGACTGACGGTAATTAGCCGCGTCCATCTGCACAAGGACTTCGCCTGAACGAACATAGTCGCCGACTTCCTTTAATATGCGGTTTATGCGTACCGGCTGCGCACTGCTGATATAGGCCTTCTCAAAAGGTTCAACATTTCCGGCAAAAGAAACTAGCTGCTCAACCATTTTAAGTTGCACAACAGCGGTTTTTACTACCGCTTTGTTTTCCTGCACAGTTTCTTCTGTTTGACGGCTGCCACAAGAAGCAAGGGAAAAGAGTCCGACGACGATAATAACTCCCGAAGCAAGCATTGACAAAGAATTCTTCATATAAACATTGTATTTAAGCAAAACATTCAAACTAGATCACAACTGCTGCCCCAACAACTGCCGATACTCCGTTTCGGCAGCCAGATAGTCATACATCGATTGATTCAAATTCAGCCTGGCCTGAGTTAGCGCTATTTCCGCATCGTTTAGTTCCAACAAAGTTCCAACTCCGGCACTGTAGTGAGTTTGAGCAATAACAAAACCCCGCTCAGCCTGCCTTACTCCCTCCCTGTTGGAATCAATTTGCTCAAGTGCTTTCAGCATATTGGTGTAGATATTATTGAGCTGAAGCATCAGATTGCGTTCGGCATAGTTGCGTTGAAGTTGAAGCTGTTCCCGTCCAATCTCAAGCTGCTTCTCCTGATAGCGAATAGCAAAGCCCCTGAAAACAGGAAAACTTAGTTGCAAGCCTGCAGCTAAAGGCTTAGCCCATTGATAATCACTGATATTTAAATCATTCGATTGTGCCTGAGCCTGATAACTGATAAAGGCTGATAAATTAGGAAAACGCTGTGCCCGCACCAGCTTAAACTGAGTAGTCATTTGTTCAAGCTGCAAATCAAGCAGCGTCAATTGCGTATTATTAGTCAGCTCACTTTCGGCGACATCGTTCGCCGGAAGCTCAGACTTTTCAAAATCAAACAACTCTTCACTCACCCTGATAGCAAGACCTTGCTCAAGACCAAGCAGTACCCGCAACATCATCTCGGCCAGACGAACTCCATTTTCAGCCTGAACCAAGCCGGGGCTAAGATTACGCACCTGAACCTCGCTTCTGATTAAATCATATTCAGCAACCATTCCCTGGGAATACAAACGCCGCACATTATCTAAATTTTCCTGAGCATTGGCAAGGCTGCGAGCCATCACATTGTAAGAGTCATTAGCAAGAAGCAGGGTAAAATAAGCCTTGCGAACCTCTGCTTCCATATTAATGCGGGAGGCACGCCCCGATTCCAGGGCTGCTTTTACATCCTGCTCAGACAGGATAATATTATGATAGAGAGACATGGAAAACAAAGGCAGAGCTGCAGTCAAAGAGCCTTGCACGCTGTTTCTGAAGCCCATCTCCATAGCTCCTCCCGTTCCCGGTCCGAAAACCCCATCAGGCAAAAACAATACAGGCAGCCTCATATTGCGGGTATAGCCACCATCAGCCGAAATTGAAGGGAATAAAGAGCTCCAGGCTTCTTTCCGGGCGTAATCTACGCGATCAACTTCCTTATTTGCAATGAGTATTGTTGGATTATCGGAAAGCGCAATCTCCAGCGCTTTGTTTAAGTTCAAGTCCAGAGTATCAGAAGTCACAGGCTTCATCCCGTGTGTAAACGAGTGCAGCAAAAGCATTGAGGCCGCTAAAAAGCACCTCCCAACAACTCTGTTTATTTCTCCATGCATTAAATAGTTCATATTTAAAGTCTGTTTTTAATGAGCTATTACCCATTATTACAAAAACGCAAAGGATAGTGGCCAGAATTTACCACTGCAACAAAACACATAAGTGCAAAAAATGTTTCAGCACTTCATAAATACGATAAGCTAATGTAGTGAATAGATGTTATATTTGCATCTCTTAATTCAAATCTGTGAAAAAGAAAATTCTATTTATTGTCAACCCTGTGTCAGGCATCGGCAAACAGAAAAGTGTCGAAGGGTATATTCATTCCGAAATGGATAAGCAAAAGTGGGATATTGAAATAATATATACACTTAGGAAAGGACACGCTTTTGAATTAAGCTCTAAGGCTGCCGGCAAATACGACATCGTGGTGGCCGTTGGGGGCGACGGCACCGTTAATGAAACAGGGCGCGGCCTTATATCAAGTGAAACAGCTTTAGGAATTATCCCCACAGGCTCGGGCAATGGCCTGGCCCGCCACCTGGAAATACCTTTTAAAATAAATAACGCGATTAGGGCACTTAATAATCCTCGGTTTACGCCAATCGACGTTATAAAGATGAACGAATTCTACTCGCTAAATATGGCCGGAATAGGTTTCGATGCCTATATAAGTCACAAATTTGCCACCAGGAGAAACCGGGGGCCATTGGCCTATATGCAGCTCATAACCAAGGAGTTTACCAAATACAAGGCTTCCAAATATCGCGTCACCATAGATAAGGTAACACAAGAGTGGGATGCATTTCTGATAAGTTTTGCCAACTCAACTCAATACGGTAATAATTTCCATATCGCCCCCCAGGCAAAAGTAGATGATGGCTTGATAGACCTTTGCGTAATCAGGGACTTTCCAAAGGTCACTGCACCCGCTCTACTCATTAGCATGATAGATATGAGTATTGATATGAATAAGTATGATATGATTATCAAAACGCCAAGGGTGAAAATTGAATTTCCCGAGGATCTTCCCGGCCATGTGGACGGCGAACCGGTAATGCTTGGCAAAGAAGTGAATGTTAACATTGTTCCCCTGGCAGTTAATGTGGCTACTCCCCCGCCCGAGCTCAAACAGACTCAAAACATTCTCTCCCCACTAATAGAGATGCTGCCCGTAATCCCAAGAACATCCAAGGAAGAAGGAAAAAGGTGAAAGTTTTAAGTTTTAAGTTCGAAGTTCTAAGTTCTAAGTGACAAAGACAGTGGAAAAGAAGATATGAGTTATCAGCGAGTTGGTTTAAGGTTTAAACTCATAACCCATAACTCATAACCCATAACTCATAACTCACAACTCATAACTCATAACTTCTTTACAGTATCATCCCAGCTGCTACAGTTTCGTTGGTTCCTTCGTCGATTAGGATTACGCTGCCGGTCATGCGGTTGGTTTTATATGCATCAATAAAAATGGGCTTGGTGGTACGCAAAGAAATCCGGGCTATATCATTCATCCTGACAGTGAGGTCCTTATATTCCTTATCGAGTTTATTGATATCCATCTTATATTGAACATCTTTAATCACGCAACGCACCTCTGTGGTGGTGTGTTTAAGTGCATATTTTCCGCCGGGCACCATGGGTTTTTCATTAAACCAGCATATCATCATATCAATATTCTGCTCCACGCGTGGCGGTATTCCATTTACCTCTTTGATGATCATGTCTCCGCGGCTGATATCAATATCATCTTCAAGGGTAATAGTAAGGGATTGCGGCGCAAATGCCCTTTGTAGCGAATCCTTATACAAATCAATAGATTTAACCGAGGAAGTAAATCCCGAAGGCAGAACAAGCACTTTGTCGCCTACGGCAACAACTCCGCTTGCCACTCGTCCGGCATAGCCTCTATAATCAGGCCAATCTTTCGATTGCGGGCGAATTACGTATTGCACCGGAAAACGGAAGTCATCACGGTTGATATCGCTTCCAATATGAATATTTTCAAGTATATACAAAAGAGTAGGCCCTTGATACCATGCCATCTTCTCGCTACGTGTCACAACATTATCGCCTTCAAGCGCACTAATGGGTACAAAGCGAACATCCTTGACAGATAGCTTGGAGGCCACAGCATCAAAATCCGAAGATATTTGCTCAAACACTTCCTGCTTGTAGTCCACCAAATCCATCTTGTTAACACAAATAATCAGATGAGGAATCTGCAAAAGTGAAGCTATATAAGCATGCCTGCGGGTTTGCTCCAACACACCGTGGCGTGCGTCGATAAGGATAATCGCGGCATTCGCGGTGCTGGCACCGGTCACCATATTCCTTGTGTATTGAAGATGCCCTGGAGTGTCGGCAATAATAAATTTGCGCTTTGGAGTAGCAAAATAACGATAAGCCACATCAATAGTAATTCCCTGCTCTCTTTCTGCACGCAAGCCATCGGTCAGAAGCGCCAGATTGACCTGCTCGCCGCCCAATCTGGCACTTGCACGTTCTATTGCTTCCATCTGATCCTCAAAAATAGCCTTTGAATCATAGAGCAATCTTCCAATCAAAGTACTCTTTCCGTCATCCACACTTCCTGCTGTAGTGAAGCGCAGCAATTCCATATTCAAATATCCTGTATCTTTTCCGCTCATAACCATTCGTTTGTGTAGGTAATTAAAAATAGCCTTCTTTCTTACGGTCTTCCATCGCGGCATCCGAGCGCTTATCGTCGGCTCGTCCTCCACGTTCAGTAACCCTCGAAGAAGCCACTTCCAGAATAATATCTTCCAGTGAATTGGCCGTAGAAAGAGTAAGGCCGGTACATGTAATATCGCCAATAGTACGGCAGCGTACGCTCATTATTTTAGGCTTCTCGTTCTCCCTGAGTTTCATAAAGGGAGCAGTAGCCATAATAACACCATCCCGTTCAAATACTTCACGCTGGTGAGTATAATAAAGCGAAGGCAGCTCGATATCCTCCATGTATATATATTGCCAAACATCCATTTCAGTCCAGTTGCTAATCGGAAAGACCCTGAAGTGCTCTCCCATATTCTTATTACCATTGAAGAGATTCCATAGCTCCGGACGCTGGTTTTTAGGATCCCACTGCCCAAACTCATCCCTGTGTGAGAAAAAGCGCTCTTTTGCACGAGCTTTCTCTTCATCACGACGACCGCCGCCCATGGCTGCATCAAACTTCAACTCTTCAATCGCATCTAACAAGGTGACTGTCTGCAATTTATTACGGCTTGCATTATAACCTGTCTCTTCAGTTGCCCGACCCTTGTCGATAGAGTCCTGCACATAGCGCACAATACACTTAGTCCCGGTGCTCTCCATGAGTTTATCACGATAATCCAGAGTCTCCTGAAAGTTATGTCCCGTATCGATATGCATCAAAGGAAAGGGCACCTTAGCGGGGTAAAAGGCTTTTAATGCCAAATAAAACATCACTATGGAATCTTTACCTCCGGAAAAAAGCATTACCGGATTCTCAAACTGAGCAGCCACTTCGCGAATTACAAAGATGGATTCGGCTTCAAGCTCCTTTAAATGATTGATTTGATATTTATCCATGGACTGTTATTTTCGAAATATTTAAGTTTCAAAAGCTCTATAAGGCTTTGATTTCAATAAAAGCAAGGCAAAGTTAATCCTTTTCAGGCAAAATAGAAATTTCGCCACTTGAGGCTAAAATAAAAGCCGTCCAAAATGGTCGGCTTTTTAAGCTATTGACAATCTGCAAGATAGATTAAATATCTCACCAATATCCCACACTCGGGATATGAAAAAAGATTAACTTCTTGCTAAAATCAGTATTAATACTCATTCCCCTATTCCAACTCTTCAAGTTCCTCAGGATCAAAGCTTTTATTGTATTGCTCCATAGCTCGCAGACTCATCCCCATACTTGAGAATCCTCCATCATGATAGAGGTTTTGCATAGTTACCTTTCTGGTCAAATCAGAAAAGAGAGTTATGCAGTAGTTGGCACAATCTTGCGCATCGGCGTTGCCCAGGGGCGACATACGGTCGGAGAAATCTATCAAGCCGTTGATACCCTTAACGCCGCTACCGGCGGTAGTAATGGTAGGCGACTGACTTATAGTATTGATTCTCACCTTCTTTTCACGTCCGTAAATATAGCCAAAACTGCGGGCAATAGATTCAAGCAGCGCCTTGGCATCAGCCATATCGTTATAGCCATAAAGCGTACGCTGAGCGGCTACATAGGAAAGTGCAACAATAGAACCCCACTTATTGATTGCATTCAACTTATAAGCTGTCTGAATAAGTTTGTGAAATGAAATAGCAGAAATATCCAAAGTCTTATTCAGATAATTGTAATCAAGCTCATTGTACAATCTTTTTTTACGAACATTGAGCGACATTCCTATAGAGTGAAGAATAAAATCGACTTTTCCGCCAAGAACCTCCATCGATGTTTTGATAACATTCTCCAGATCCTCTATATTCGTCGCATCAGCAGGTATAAGTTCCGAACCGGTTTTCTCGGCCAATTCTATTACGCTGCCCATACGGCATGCTACGTGGGTGTTTGAAAGGGTGAAGCGGGCTCCTTCTTCATGTGCCAGCTCTGCAACTTTCCAGGCTATCGACATGTCGTTGAGGGCTCCAAAAATAATCCCCCTTTTTCCTTTTAATAGATTATATCCCATTATTGTTTATTTTTTTTGAAACGACAAATATAAGACATAATACTCCATAAATGAAGAGTAAGTAATATTTTGTTTTTATTAAATCTATTTAAGGATTAGCGCATAAGGTCTCTGGCGTTGCTCATCGCAGCTTCTGAAAGCTGCGAACCGCTGAGCATACCGGCAATTTCAAGAACGCGACCATCATTGTCAAGTTTGCAAATTTCAGAGATAGTCTGACTTTCCGTATCCCTTTTGAACACTTTAAAATGATGCTGCCCCTTTCCGGCAATTTGCGGCAGGTGGGTAATGCTGATTACCTGAATTTCTTTGGCCATCCCTTGCATTATGCGCCCCATACGGTCGGCCACCTCGCCTGAAACTCCTGTATCAATTTCATCAAAGATAATAGTAGGGAGTCCTTTGGCAGAGGAAAGGAGAGATTTAATACACAACATCAAACGAGACATCTCCCCGCCCGAAGCTACCTTAGGTATTTCGCATAGCTCGGCGTTCTTATTAGCCGAAAACAGAAATTGAATAACATCTTCCCCGTCATCCCTGTAATCGGGAGCCTTCAGATGTGAAATTTGAAAGCGTGCGTTTGGCATCCCCAGTCCTGTCAATTGAGCTTCTATGCTTTTAGTAATTGTAGTGAACACCTTTTTCCGGCTTTCAGACAGAGCCGAAGCAGCGCTGCTGAGTCGTGCTTTGCTTTGACTAATCTCCTTGTTAAGCTTTTCAATGTCTTCATCAAATGCGTCCAGCATTTCAAGTTTGCCTTCCAGGTCACTCATCAGGTCCAAGAGCCCTTTTATATCAGTAACACGGTGTTTCTGCTGCAAAGAATAAATCAAATCCAATCTATCCTGAACGAATCGTAATCGTTCGGGATCCAAGTCCAGATTTGTTGATTTCTCACTAATTTCAGTGGCAATATCCTTAAGTTCAATATAAAGCGATTTCAGGCGCCCCACCAGGTCCCTACCTTCTTCCAAAAAGCGCCCGACCTTTTCAGTCTCAGAGTATATAATATGAATTTGATCAACAACAGGAGTTTCACCTGAAGAAAGCAAGGTATCGGCAAGCGATAAAGAAGTTTTTACTTCCTCAATATGGCTAAGCTGTTCTAATTCCCGCTCCAAATCGGCTTGTTCATCCTCACGCAGCACGGCATCTTTAAGCTGCTTATGCTGAAATTCCCAATAGTCTCTGTCGGCACGCTGCTTTTCATTCAGCTCAATCAAGCCCGCGCGCTCCTTTAGGAGGCGTTTATAATTGTTGTATTCTGAGAAATAACTTACCCTTTGCGCTTCGTTATTGGCCACGCTGTCAACAACCGTTAGTTGATACTTGTAATCGCCCAATAAGAGGTTTTGATGCTGAGAGTGAATATCAAGCAAGCGATCAGAAAGTGCTTTCAAAAAACTCAGAGTAACGGGAGTGTCATTGACAAAAGCCCTGGACTTGCCGCCGGGTAATATTTCGCGCCTGACCACGGTACTATTGTCATAGTCCACATCTTCACTATTAAATAGCGGCTGCAAATCATATCCCTCGATATTGAAACCGGCCTCCACCACGCACTTCTTATCCTTATCCCTGATAACAGAGCTGTCGGCACGCTGTCCCAGAATTAGAGATAAAGCTCCCAACATAATTGATTTACCGGCACCGGTTTCGCCCGTTATAACGGTAAAGCCTTTGTCGAACTCAATGTCGGCGGCATCTATTAAAGCGTAATTGCTAATCGAAAGATGGTATAGCATAGTTTTACTCTTTACCGGCAAATGTAACAAAAATAGAAAAACAAAACGACTATTCAAGGCGTTCAGAAACGACCCTGATCGCTTCGCATCTTCTCATATTTATCAGAATTAGCGGGATCTATTTCAATTAGAATTTCAGCTACACGACCCTTTTCCATAGACTGGGCACCCGAGAAAATATTTATCAACTCTTCGGTCTTGGCATTTGAGAAAAGCACCATAGCAAACGAGTTGGGCCTTTGCCTGTGCACTTTTTGAAGTAATTCCAATGCCGATACTATATTTGAACGACCTTCTTCCGGTTTATCTGCCATTCTGTCCATTCCGCGCCTGTGATATTGATAATAGCAGTTGCGCAGGGGCGTATGATGTTCGTTCAGGAGATTTTCAACCAACCAATAGCGGTTACGGGTGCTCTCAAAAGACTTCCAGCCTGACTCACGGGCATTTTGTGAAATATTAACGATATTTTCCGCCTCGCGGAAATAGGCAGTACCCCCCATTGGGCTAAAGGAATCGTAATCATAACCCAAAATTATATAGGCGTAATAAGCCAGAATTCCCACCAAATTAGATTCAATATTGTTGGGATTGTAAACAAGCGGTTCAAACTCTACATATCTGAAATGAAGATTTTGGTCCAGATAATTGATTAGCGTAGAAATGTAAGAGGAATTGTAAACCGGCCTTCTTGACTGAATCTGAATGGTACCTTTAAATTCATCACTCCCGAGCATCTCTGTGATATTAATCAAAATGGAGCAATCTATGCGTTCGCTGGTCTGGTAAACGTGTTCTGTCCATCTCTGACCATTCATAAACTCCATTATGGAAGTCTGCAAGGTTTCAAAGACAGCCCTGTTGGTGCCCTGAATACCTGGCGCGACAACCTGAACCATGCATCTGAGCTCCTGACTGCTCAGCCTGGTAAATGAACTTAGAGCGAAAATCGCGAAAAGTAACAGGCCTCTGTTTCGGAATATTTTGAAATGCTTCATAACAACAAGCTCCATTAGAGAGTATGCCCCTGATTCCGGATCATTAGGTTCTCCATATAATCAACAATATCGCCGGCAACCAAGGCTTTAGACTTTAACGGGAATTCGTCGATTTTATTTTTCCGGCTTATAATCGAGATTTTATTCGTGTCGCTCATAAACCCGGCTCCCTTTTCAGCAAGAGAATTTAGAACGATAAAATCGAGATTTTTCGACTCTAATTTCTTTTGTGCATTTGCCACTTCATTATTGGTTTCGAGGGCAAAGCCAACCAGTAATTGATTTGGTCTCTTCATTTTCCCCAATTCAGCAGCTATATCAGGATTGGGAACAAGATTGAGCAGCATATTATCACCCGAGCGCTTAATCTTATATTCAGCGACCTCTTGGGGGCGAAAATCACTAACGGCAGCCGACATAACCGCTCCGTCGGAGGAAGGAAAACGAGCCACACATTCATTATACATCTCAATGGCTGAGTTAACATCGATTCGGGTGATCAGAGGATGAGACACCGTGATATGTACCGGACCACTAATCAAATCAACAAAGGCGCCACGTCGGGCAAGCTCGCCAGCTATGGCAAAGCCCATTTTGCCGGATGAGTAATTACCGACAAATCTAACAGGGTCGATAGCTTCATAAGTGGGTCCGGCAGTGACGAGCAGTCGCTTACCGCTCAAAGGTTTTGATTTATCAGAAAGGGCGAAATAAGCTTCCACCTGTCCTACTATGGCTTCAGGCTCTTCCATCCTGCCTTTACCCGAAAGGCCGCTGGCAAGCTCTCCAGTCCCCGGTTCAATAATCTCACATCCACGTTCGGCGAGTATTTCAATATTTTTGGCGGTGGATGGATGTTGAAACATATCAAGATCCATGGCCGGAGCTATAAACACTTTACAACGCGCCGAAAGGTAAGTAGTAATCAGTAGGTTATCAGCAATACCGTTAACCATTTTTCCCATAGTAGCAGCCGTTGCCGGCGCTATAAGCATAGCATCAGCCCACAAGCCCAGGTCAACGTGACTATGCCAGCTTCCGTCTTTAGTTCCGAAAAATTCAGATAATACAGGTTTCCCCGAGAGGGCAGACAAAGTAAGCGGAGTTATAAACTCTTTGCCTGCGGCAGTAATCAGAACCTGCACATCAGCTCCCTGTTTAACCAGCAGACGCAAAATTATTGCAGCTTTATATGCTGCAATGCTTCCTGTAACGCCCAAAATAATTTTCTTTCCTTTAAGCATCATAAAGAGATTAATCCACAAGATATAAAATCATTTGGCACTACGCAAAGAAAGCTTAGGCTAGGGAAAGTAAATATCCTATAATATATCAGGATTTTCTTCCTTGCCCGGATTACGGAAATAAACTCCACCTTCCATAAATTCGGTAGTTGCCAGCGATGATGCCTTGGGCAAACGCTCATAAAAGCGTGATATCTCAATTTGCTCCCTGTTTTCAAACACTTCTTCAAGGTTGTCTGTGTAGGACGCAAACTCCTGAAGCTTACGGTTAAGCTCCTCTTTCATTTCAACACTAATCTGGTTTGCACGTTTGGCAACGATGGTAATAGACTCGTAAATATTGCCTGTGGGCTCACTCAACTTAACAGTATCCCAAGTAATGGTGTTAACGGGGGCTTTTGATTTCTTGTAATCCATAATTATATACAATAAATATTCTATTAATCTATTTCAGCAACCTGGATGTCTCCTCAAATATTTTATTTGCATTATGCAGATAAATACTTTCAGGATACTCGTTAACAAACGAGTAATATTCATCTAAAGTATCTCTCAAACGGTCTTCCTGTTTTGCCTCTACGCTGTTAACAGCTTCGATATATTTGGCATCCAAAATAAGAAAGGACAGTTCTTCGCGATATTTGGTGTCGGGAAAATCATCAAGTGTATTGCGGGCAGCAATAACGGCCGACTGGTAGTTATTACCCATATAATCACCCAAATTGTAATAAAGCTTTGCACTTAAATAAGACTTGAACACTAATTTATCACGCAACTCGTCCATCAAAACAGTAGCCTCCTTGGCCTTTTCGCTGTTGGGATAAAGGTTAATAAAAAGCTGGAAGCCTTCAAGTGCCTTATAAGTTTCGGTCTGATCCAGGCGAGGATTTGGTGAAAGTTTATAGCTGCAATAAGCTGTCTGAAACTGTGCCTCTTCGCCTTGTTCACTGTTGGGATAGTTCTGTACAAACAGATTATAGTAATGACCTGCCATTAAATAATCCTTCATCTTAAAAAGGCATTCAGCATAAATAAAATGCGATGTTTCAGATTTTTCAGTACCTCTATATATGCTTATCAAACCGCTGAAAAGTGTGGCTGCCCTCATATAGTCGCCATCTTCATAATACTTCATTGCCTTTTCATACTTCAGGTCGTTATCATTGCTCTTCAGCAACTTCTGATACTCACTACATGAAGTGCTGACTAATATCAGCGTCAAAAAAAGTAAACCCTTAAATACCAGATTATTCTTCATATTTTTTAAAGACTTTTTCAACCGGAGGTCTCGTCCCGAAACATCCCGCAAAGATAGATAATTCCGCACAATTCCCTAACAATTGATTTTAATATTTTTATTATCCTCTAGTTCGAAGAGCAAGCCCCTTCCGTAAAACAAGCTTAACAAACAAATATCAGACCAATTATCAGCCATCGCGATTCGGGAATAAACGCAGGCCTCAATAACTTAATATACCCGGCGATAATGTCCAAACAATAAAATTTCAGGGCTTCAAGGGATGAATATGTAAAAAAGATTACCTTTGCCCAAGAAATAATTAAAAACTTATTAACGTGGATTTATTTAATAAGATAAACGCAAGTATGGGCCCACTGGGCCAATATGGTAAAGAAGCCCATGGTTATTTCATGTTCCCAAAGCTAGAAGGGGAAATACATCCGAAAATGAAGTTTCGGGGAAAAGAAGTACTTACATGGAGTCTTAACAACTACCTTGGCTTGGCTAATCATCCTGAAGTGCGCAAAGCAGATGCTGAAGGCGCAAAGGACTGGGGATTAGGCTATCCCATGGGTGCCCGTATGATGTCGGGACACACCAGCAAACACGAAGAACTTGAAGCTCAGCTTGCCGAGTTCGTAAAAAAAGAAGATGCTTATCTTCTAAACTTCGGTTATCAAGGCATGATCTCCATCATCGACACCATGGTAAACCGTAATGACGTAATTGTTTACGACTCAGAGTCGCATGCCTGTATCCTTGATGGCTTAAGGCTGCACATGGGTAAACGCTACGTCTATCCTCACAACAACATCGAAAACCTGCACAAGCAGCTTGAGCGCGCTACTGCCTTGGCTGACAAACAAGGCGGAGGCGTTTTGGTAATAACTGAGGGTGTTTTCGGAATGGCAGGCGACCTTGGTAAATTGGACGAAATCGTAGCCTTAAAGAAGGATTTCGACTTTCGTCTTCTGGTTGACGATGCTCACGGATTTGGCACTATGGGTAAAACCGGCGCCGGAGTGGCTGAGCATTTTGGTGTTACCGACCAGGTGGACTTGATTTTCGGCACCTTTGCCAAATCCATGGCAGGTATTGGAGCTTTTGTTGCCGGTCGCGAAGATGTTATAAATTACCTGCGTTACAATATGCGTTCTCAGATTTTCGCCAAATCCTTGCCTATGCCTATGGTTGTTGGCGCAATAAAACGTCTGGAGCTACTGCGTAATGAGCCTCAATTGCGTGAGAACCTATGGACTGTAGTAAACGCCCTTCAAAAGGGTTTACGCGATGAAGGTTTCAACCTGGGCAATACTGAAAGTCCGGTTACCCCTGTATTCCTGGATGGTACAGTTCCCGAGGCTACAGCATTAACCATGGATCTTAGAGAGAATTACAGCATTTTCTGCTCTATCGTGGTCTATCCTGTTATACCAAAGGGACAAATTATGCTGCGTATTATTCCTACAGCTGCACACACTCTCGAGGATGTTGATTATACAATCAAAGCCTTTGCCGAGATTAAAGAAAAACTTGCAGCAGGCAAATACAAGAGTGATAAAATTGCCAGTCTGTAAATAATCCGAATAATTCGGCTTATATTATAAAGGCTAAACTTGTAGAAGAGGCTGTCCAATATTTGGCAGCCTCTTTTTATCGTAGTCTGCCGGCTAAGATTTGACTGGCACAGCTTAATTGTCTATTTAATTTAAGGGAGCTAAACACTGCCAACCTGATGAACTTTTCGTATTTTTAATGGTTTTATAAATTCACAAAAGCCAAATACTTATGAAAAAGATAAGCTTAGCTCTGGTATTCTTACTCTCACTTCAATTTAGCTCTATGGCGCAAATAGAAAAGAGCATCTTCAACACCACTAAAGGCGATTTAGAAATATGGCATATCGGACACGGAACCCTGATGTTAAAAATTCAGAACAAGGTAATTCATGTTGATCCATACAGCACTCTCACCGATTACAACCAGCTTCCCAAAGCTGATTTGATACTTATTACTCACGAGCATCAGGATCACCTCGACAGCAAAGCTATAGACGCCGTCAAGCAGGAATCTACCCGATATATCTTATCTCAGGTTTGTCATGACATCCTTGGCCTGGGGGAAGTATTAAAAAATGGCGAATCCAGCACTTGGAGCGATATTTTAATTGAAGCAGTTCCAGCTTATAACATAGTTCATAAGCGCCCCGACGGAGAGTTCTTCCATCCTAAAGGAAGGGGCAATGGCTACGTTCTTAATATAGGAGACAAAAGGATATACATAGCGGGTGATACTGAAGACATTCCAGAAATGAAAGTCTTGCAGAATATTGATATAGCCTTTCTTCCAATGAATTTGCCCTATACCATGACTCCTGAAATGACAGCCAATGCAGCAAGACTGTTTATGCCAAAAATACTTTATCCATATCACTACGGCAATACCGACACAGGCTTGCTTGTCGAACTGTTAAAAGCAGAAACCGATATAGAGCTAAGGATAAAATGATTAGAAAGGATCTGCCTAACTTTTCGGGGCTTGGCGAATCGAGAAATCCCCCAAACTTCTGCTTTTCTATAAGTTTGGGGAATCCTGTTTGAACAATGTCTTTTATATCGCCAACTTTCTTTCACTCTATTCCGCTTCGAAGTAATCTAAAATTATTTTAAGAATTATTGAAGCAGAACCTCCTTCCAATTTTTTAAACTGACTGAATTTAGGGAGAAAAGTATGTATTCAATTTCGGACGGTGTATTTCTTTCATTGCCGAAAAGCATTTTTTTGAAAGCTTGCTAATGTGTGTGATTGTCTAGCATTGGCAATATCTCGTTTCGAAAATGTTGTTTATTTCAGTTAAAAAAATGTCGTCTGGAGATTTGTTTATTGCAGTCTCCCTGTATTTATAATATAGTTCTAAAATTTTATTTTCGGTTTTCTTGTCGAGCAATGTCAAATCAAGCATCATCGCTTTGTTAAGATCATTAGGCTCAAATTTTTGAAGGCCGTTACCATATTCTCTGCGGTTGTCTTCAAATATCTCTCTTGCAACGCCAGTCAACAAATAGGCAAATAAAACGTCAACATTAACATTGTCAAACAAGCTATTTTGAAATGGATAAACGCAATGGAATGTAGTCAGATTGGATATATTTGCTTCATTTCTGATAAATTTTAACCCACTTCTGTTAAAAACAGACACCCAAATAGGTGAAGGCGGACGTTTTTCTAGAGAATACCAAGGAGTTCTGCAAGAGGTCAGATACTTTTTATCAATACCTGTTTTTTCTCCAAATTCAATGTATTTCAAAACATTCTCATCCATCGGATCGATTGCATTCAATAAGAATGTTTGTCTGTCGCAATTGGCCAAAGAATGGAAGTCGTCTGTTGTGAAAAAATTGTTTTTAACGTCAGCTGCCTTGCAGATGCAAGGCAGTAAATATTTTTCGTCAATATTATACTGATTCGCTTTCGATTTTGAAAAAGTGAAATATTCATTTGCCCCTGTTGCAATACCACGAACTACCTTAGCTACGCTTGAAAATGGGATTAAATTTTTGTATCTAATTCCGTTTTGCCCTTGGTAATATTTGCGCCACTTTACTTCTGGTTCAAGTTCTTTGGCTTTAAAAGCTGAGTCGTCAATCCTGTTGACAGGATATTCAGAAATGTAAGTTCTGATTAGCTCTAAGTCATCAATTTTTTTAATAGTTGAAAACTTCACTGTTTGATTATTCTTATCATTTGAGCAAAATAAAATACACGAAGTTGTTAGCGCATCATCAAAAACATTTTCTTCAAAATCAAAAACAGCTATATGCCTTAAAACTTTGTTCTTTATTAATGCTGATTTAACACGTTTACCATAATCTGAATTTAAAAACTCCGATGGAATAATATAGGCAAGTCTGCCGTTTGGATTTAGCTGGTAAATAGACTTTAATAGAAAAAGCGCATAAAGATTAGTAAAGCCATTGAGTTTAATTTTTAGGCGATTCTCGACTTCGTTTAAGATCGTTTTGTTGTCATAATCGTGAAATTTAAAATATGGTGGATTGCAAATGATCCCATCATATTTTTGATTCCAATCATTGAACATATAATCTTCTAAGTAAATTTCCACATTGGGAGCTTCATTGAAAATCTCTTTTGCTTCTGCAAATATTATTTCATCAATATCAAAGCCTTTTATAGATAAATCTATTTTGTTACTAAGTAAAGCTCTTGAAAAGACCCCAAGACCAAATGCAGGTTCTAAAACTGTTTTTATATTTATATTTCCTAACAACCAATCCGCCATTAAGGAGGCTAACTGAAATGGTGTAAAGAATTGGGCAAACTTTTTCCTATGCTCTAAAGAAATAAATTTAGAGTATCTTCTCTCAACTTGATTATCTGTCTCTTGCGATATGTCTTTAATTTCAATCATTAAAATTCTTTACTATCTATACCAAGTAATTTAATCAGATTGTCAACATCAAGATATGCCGTTCCGCCTTTGAAAGTTACATAAAA